>Ga0209902_100234_pt1 | contig 86826 bp, 98 predicted proteins | sample FECB27metaG_FD_188304 | JGI IMG/M metagenome (GOLD analysis project Ga0209902, IMG submission 188304) | Cyanobacterial communities from the Joint Genome Institute, California, USA - FECB-27 (SPAdes) (version 2) | ecosystem: Environmental > Aquatic > Thermal springs > Hot (42-90C) > Microbial mats... | reverse complement strand
ACGGCGGGGCGGGGCGATTACGCGCTTCCGCCCGGCGCCTTGTCCCGCTGATGCCCGCCGGTCCCGGACGTCTCCTCGCCGGTCGGCAGCACACCGCCGCCGCCGACGGGATCGTCATCATAATCCTCGCCCGGATTGCCGCCGCCCGCGCCTGATCCACTGCCGTGGACGGAGCCGTCGCGGTCGATATGGGCGCGCTTGCCGCGGTCGTTCTCGTCATCGTTCATTACGCGTCTCCGCTGGCTGGGGTCAGGCGAGCTTGAAGCCTTCCTTGTTCATCGCGAGCGTCACATGCTTGTTGCCGGCCTCGCCCAGGGCCGCATGGAGCGAGGGGAACAGCACATCCTCTTCCTCGCGAATATGCTTCTCCAGGTCGGCACGAAAAGCCTGGACCTTGGCGAGCCAAGTAGGGCTGTCCTTGGGGGTTTCGGTCAGTTCGAACAGATATTGCTTCACATAGCCATGGTCATGGCTGAGGCCGTCGGCCGCCTCGGTCTGACCGTTCTGGCGCATCGCCGGATAGACCACATTTTCTTCCTGAAAGGCATGTTTGCCGAGCGCATGCTTCAACTGCATCAGCAGCATCGCGCGCCGCTTGACCTGGCTCTCGGTCGTCTTCTGCAGCGTGTCGAAGATCTTGAGCGTCATGCGATGCTCGGCCTTGAGACCCTCCATCCAGTCTCCCGCCGCCGCGGTCACGCCCTGGACCGCGATCTTGCGACCGAGATTGGCGGCCAGGCCGGCGGCAACGCCGAACGCGGCCGCGCCGATGAAAGCACCGGTCCCGGTTTCGGTCGATTTCTGCGTCTTCGTGGTGGTCGCCATGATCAATGTCCCTCATTGTCGTATACGAGGGCAACGCGTGGTCGGAGCCAAGGGTTGCCTGTTCTTCGAACCATTTGCCGATCGACACCGGCGCGTCCGTCAAGGCTTTTGCATCGACGCGCGGATCCGGGAGCGGGGGAACTTACGCTGCGCGCCGCGGCTTTGTCGGGGGCAACAGCAGGAGGCTTCCGATGACATCCTCGACCGACGCCCATACTGAAAAGCCTTCGCTGAAGGGCCGCAACGCGATCGTCACCGGCGGCACGACCGGTATCGGGCGCGCGATCGCGGTGCTGCTCGCCAGCGAGGGCGTGCGCGTCTTCATCTGCGGGCGAACACCCGAGCATCTCGACGATGCGCTCGCGCGTATCCGCGAAGTCGGCGAAGGGGACGGCATCGCGGTCGATCTGGCCGACGCCGGAGACATGGATCGCTTCTTCCAGGCGGCGGACGCCTATCTGGACGGGCTGGATATCGCGGTGATCAATGCGGCGGTGCCGGCTGATGCGCTGGGCAAGACCGGCGAGGACGATACGCGCTACCAGATCGAGACCGATTTCACCGCCTATCTGATCGCGACCCAGAAGGCGGCGTCGCGCATGGAGGATGGCAGCGATATCGTCCTGATCGGTTCGATGTCGGCGGTCTCGCGCAAAGGCGGCTCGTCGATCTACGTCGCCGCGAAATCGGGTATCCAGGGCTTCGCCGCGTCCTTGCGCGAGGAACTGGCGGAGAAGGACGTCAAGGTTGGGCTGATCGAGCCCGGCTTCACCGGCGCCGATTTTCAGTATCCCGACTTCCCGCCCGAAAAACAGGTCGAACTCATCAATGCTCATAAGATGCTGCGCGCCGAGGATATCGCGGTCGCGGCGCATTACATGCTCACCCAGCCGCGGCGCACCGCGGTCTCGCTTATGCGCGTCGAAACGCGGCTCGAACATCCATGAGCCGTTTCCCGGTCGATCGCCTGGTTCTGGTTCCAGACGATATCGACCTGGAGCGCTCGCCGCTCGCCGGCCAGCTCGACGCCGAGACCTATGTGCTGGGTGCGTTCAATCCGGCCTTGACCAGGCTTCCGAACGGCAATCTGCTGATGATGGTGCGGATCGCCGAAGCGCTCCGCACGCCGGTGCGCGACGGCCATGTCCATGCGATCCGATGGGATGCGGGGCGCTATGTGCTCGATGCCTGGCCGCTGGAATCGACCGACACGGCTGACCCGCGAAAGTTCACCATCCCCGGTGGCGGCTGGACGGTGATGGCGCTCACCTCGCTTTCATGGCTCCTTCCCGTCGAACTGTCGCCCGATGGCCTGGACCGGATCGCCATCCATTATGACCGCGCGATCGCGCCGGGCCATTCCGTGCAATGCTACGGCGTCGAGGATGCGCGGATCAGCCTTGTCGATGGCCGCTACTGGATGACGACCTGTTCGGTCAGCCCTGAACGGCATTCGACGACATTGTACAGTTCGGACAACGCGTTCGACTGGAGGTTCGAGGGTATCGTGCTCGACCATCAGAACAAGGACATGCTGATCTTCGAGGGGCTGATCGACGGACAATATTGGGCGCAGACCCGGCCATTGGGCTCGATCTATTTCGCCTATCCGCCCGGCAGCGAATGGCGCGCGGGACCGTCGATCAATCTGGCGACCTCGCCCGACGCGCTGCACTGGAAGCCCCATCTCGATCCAAGCATCCGTCCGCATGCGGGGACGGTCGCGACCGCGCGCATGGGCGGGGGCACACCGCCGATCCTGACGCCCGACGGCTGGCTTTCGCTCTGGCACGGCGTGGAGCCCAAGGAGATTGTCGGCATCTATCGCACCTACTGGTCGCTGCTCGATGCGGCCGACCCGAGCATCGTGCTGCGGACGGATCATCGGCCCCTGCTAGAACCGAATCCCGACCTCACCAGGCCGATCGAGCATCAGATGTATCTGCGCGATGTCGTCTTCACGACCGGTATCGCGGATGCGGGCGACCATTATGTCGTTGCCTCGGGAGAGGCCGATCTGGCGTGCCGGATCACCCATATCCCCAAGGCGGTATTCGGCGCGAGCTGATCATCGGGCGTCCCGCCCCTCCGCCTGGCTTGCCGCCAGCGCCGCGGCCGCGATCAGGTTCTCGCCGGTCCGGGCAGCCGCGTCCGCGGACATGGTCGCCGCGACGGCGCCGGGTCCGTCGAGAATGACGACGCCGTTTTCGGCGCTTGCGACACCAGCCTCGGTCTGCGGTTCGGTCACGGGATTCCTGGTCATGTCTAAGCCTGTTGTCTGGTCGGCGGGGAGGAAGGTTGCCTGACATTGTAAAGATAGGCGGGGTCGAACTGACCGCGTGCGGCCAGCCGCTGCGGTTCGCGCAATTCGACCGTCGACGAACGGAACACGCACAGCCCGTCCTCGCGAAGTTGCCGTAGCACCCGGTTTACATGGACATTGGTCAGCCCGCACACCTCGGCGACGTCGTTCTGGGTGATATCGAGCGAAAAGCGCTTTCCATCGCTCAGTCCCGCCGACATCAGCCGAACATTTGTCTCGCACAGGAAATGCGCGACGCGGCCCGTCGCATCGAGCCGGCCCAGCCGGAACAGCCATGCACGGTGGATCGCGGCGTCGAGCAAGGTCGCGAACCAGAGCTTTCTCGTCATCGCGGGAAAGTCCTCCAGGATCAGATCGAGTTCGCGATGCGGAACGATTGCGACCTTTGCCTGGGTCATTGTCTCGACGTCATGATCGAGTGTCCGGAGCGGATAGGCGTGGAGATCGACGAAATCGCCGGGCACATGGATTGCGACCAATTGCCTGAGGCCGTTGCGATCGTCGATATAGCGCGACATGAACCCTTCGACCAGCAAGGTGCTCTGGTTCAGCCGTTCTCCTGCCCGGACAATGGTCTTGCGCGGCTGAACCATATATGTCTCCGTGATCGCCGCCTCGAGGCGCGCGCGCTCGAACGGCTCCAGCTGCACGCCGTCCTTGCCCCTCAGAAAGCGTTCGGTGACCATGGTTGAGCATCCTCCATTCGGTCCCGAAGGGCATCGGCAAGGATTGTCGCGATATCTTCACAACGGGTGACCCGCACGCGCGTTGCCACGTTCGTCGATCAATCGTGCTGACCCAGGTTAATCCGCGTCGATTGTCCGCAACTTTGCGGTGGCGGCCGCAGTTGTGGCGACGACCTTCCGCTCGACCAGCGCCGTCTTCACAGCGGCAGGGGCGCGGGTTCGTGACGTCCGCAACTCCCCGAGGATCAGCATCATGGCAAAGAAACCCGCACCGACCAAATCCCGCAAGTCCGCCAAAGCCGTGACCCCGTCCGATATCGCGGGTGCGGATCTGGGCGGCGAATCGCCGCAAAAGGCGTCCGTCGTTCCCGGTGATGCGGCCATGTCCTTCACCTATGCCGAGCGGCAGGGGGAAGGCGGCGAGACCCATCAGGTCGCGGACGGTGATGTGGCCATATTGACGACCCAGCAGGGCATTCCCGTCGCGGACGATCAGAACAGCCTCAGACAGGGCGCGCGCGGCCCGGTGCTGCTCGAGGACTTTCATTTCCGGGAGAAGATGTTCCACTTCGACCATGAGCGCATTCCCGAACGCGTCGTGCATGCGCGTGGCTATGGCGCGCACGGCTTTTTCGAGCTGACCGAGAGCCTCGCCGACGTCACCCGCGCCGATGTTTTCCAGCGGGTCGGCGAACGCGTGCCCGCCTTTGTCCGCTTCTCGACCGTTGCCGGATCCAAGGGGTCTTTCGATCTGGCGCGCGACGTGCGCGGTTTCGCGGTCAAGCTTTATACCCAGGAAGGCAATTGGGATCTGGTCGGCAACAACATCCCGGTCTTCTTCATCCAGGATGCGATCAAGTTCCCCGACCTGATCCATGCCGCCAAGCCCGAGCCCGATCGCGCATTCCCGCAGGCCCAGACCGCGCACGACAATTTCTGGGATTTCGTCAGCCTGACCCCCGAAAGCTTCCACATGATCATGTGGGCGATGTCCGACCGGGCGATCCCGCGCTCCTATCGCACCATGGAGGGGTTCGGCGTCCACACCTTCCGTCTGGTCGACGCCGATGGCAGGTCGACCTTCGTCAAATTCCACTGGAAGCCGAAGCAGGGATTGCAATCGGTCGTCTGGAACGAGGCGGTCAAGATCAACGGCGCCGATCCCGACTTCCATCGCCGCGACCTGTGGGACGCGATCAACGGCGGCGATTTCCCGGAGTGGGAACTGGGCGTGCAACTGTTCGACGACGCATTCGCCGACAGCTTCGACTTCGACATCCTCGATCCGACCAAGATCATCCCAGAGGAACTGGTGCCGGTCCGGATCGTCGGCAGGCTCGTGCTGGACCGCGTGGTCGACAATTTCTTTGCGGAAACCGAGCAGGTGGCTTTCTGCACGCAGAATGTGCCGCCAGGCATCGATTTCTCGAACGATCCGCTGCTCCAGGGGCGCAACTTCTCCTATCTCGACACCCAGATCAAACGCCTGGGTGGCCCCAATTTCACGCATATCCCGATCAATGCGCCGAAATGTCCGATGGCGCATTTCCAGCAGGACGGGCACATGGCGATGCGCAATCCGGTCGGGCGCGTCAATTATGAGCCCAACAGCTGGGGCGCCGCGCAGGGCGGACCGCGCGAGGATCCGGCGCGGGGTTTCACGAGCTTTGCCGACGTCGCGGACGGACCGAAGCAGCGGGTGAGATCGGAGAGTTTCGCCGATCATTACAGCCAGGCACGGCAATTCTTCATCAGCCAGACGCCGATCGAGCAGAAGCATATCGGCGATGCGCTGGTCTTCGAACTCTCCAAGGTCGAACGGCCGGACATTCGGGCGCGCACGGTCTCGCACCTGCTCAACATCGATGCGACCCTCGCCGCGACAGTCGCGGATGGCCTCGGGATCGCCTTGCCCGATGCCGCTGCCGCGGCACGCGAGCCGATCACCGATCTTCCGGCGTCGGACCCGCTCAGCATCGTCAAGAACGGTCCTGACAGCTTCAAGGGGCGCAAGCTCGGCATATTGCTGAGCGACGGTGCGGATTCCGGGCTGTTCCAGGCCCTGATCAAGGCCGTGGCGGCGGAGGGCGCGATCTATGAGGTGGTCGCCCCGAAGATCGCGGGAGTGACGCTGTCCGATGGTACGACCGTCGCGGCGAAGCACAAGATCGATGGCGGACCCTCCGTACTATTCGACGCGGTCGCGATTCTGGTTTCGCGAGAGGGCGCCAGGCTGCTTTCAGGCGACGCTGCGGCCAAGGATTTCGCGACCGATGCATTCGCGCATTGCAAGTTCATCGGGATCAGCGCGGAGGCGGAGGCCATCTTCGTCGCGGCGGGCATCGCCGAGGATCTCGACGAGGCATGCCTGCCGCTGGGCAAGGCGGCGGATGCCAAACGCTTCATCGAATCTTGCAGGGCTCTTCGTCACTGGCCGCGCGAGTTGGCGGTCGATCTGGACGCGAAAGCGGGTCGCTAGCCGTGGTCGATATTGTGGACGCACCGGGGCTCCTGCTGACCGCGATACAGGATTTGCATGATGCCGAATGCGCGATGGTCGAGCGTTTGCCGGCCATCGCAAGACATGCCGGCGACGCCGGGCTCGTCCGGTTGCTGACCGACGATGTGGCGCAAAGCCGTGACCGGGCGAGGCGCCTCGCCGGGATCGCGCGCGCCATGGGGGAGGGGCCGAACGGAGCGCCGAATATCTGGTTGCGGTCCATCCTGGACGACGCGGATCGCGATGCCCGCACGACGGCGGCGGGACCGCTCCTCGATGTCGCGCTGGTCGGCGCGATCCGTAAGGGCAAGCAGGCTGAGCGTGTCAGCTACGAGACCGCGATTGCGCTTGCCGACGCCCTGTCGCGACCGGCGGACGCGCAATTGCTTCAATCCTCGCGCGACGAGGCGGCGGCAATGGACAGTGGCCTTGAACGATTGCTCTATGCAATCGGCTGCACGCTTTCGTCATCGGCCGACTAGCCGGACGAGACATGCCCGCCATGGAAATCCCGGGCCGGTTTCCCATATTGGCTGGCGATAACGACGAAGTGGAACAAGCCCGATGGCTGGCGGATGGACGCGCGATGGCGCAGTACAGGATCAGATCGACGATACGGTCAAGGACGCGGTCCAGTTCGCACGTGCCCGCATGCCGGCGGGCGAGGGCGAGACCCATTGCGAGGAATGCGGCGACGAGATCCCCGAGGCGCGCCGCAAGGCATTGGCGGGCGCCCGGACCTGTGTGCCGTGCCAGTCGGCGCGCGACACGAGCGCCGCATTTTCCGCGTTCAACCGGCGCGGAAGCAAGGACAGCCAGTTGCGCTGAGCGGTCCGCCACCGCTGTATTGGCGATCATGGCCTGCACGCTCCCCACTGGCGGCGGCACGCTCCACATTGGCTTGGAACCCGGGGGCGGATTGGACGGACAGCGGAGCGGCAAAACCATGACGACCCGGCTCGCGGCCGGAACTTCGGGCGTGGGCGCGGCGTATCCATGGAAAGGAGACCGCATGTCCGCAGGAGAGACGAGCACCCGGCGCGAGGCGTCCAAAGGCTATGGCGCCCATTATCTGGCGCAGAAATTCGGCATCACCCCCGACCAGGCGCGCGAGGTGATCCGGCAGGTCGGCCCCGACCGCAAGAAGTTGAACGAAGCCGCGGGCAAGGTCAAACGGCCAATGCCGCGTTCGCGTATCCGCCTCGCTTTCTGATCGACAGGATCGATGCGCGTGCGCGCGGAAGCGACGGTGTAGCGGGAATGGGCGGTTGATCGAGGCATTGGGCATGCGCGGGTTCGATCTCGTGCCGCATGCGGTCGCGCTGGCGATCGCCTATGCGCTTGCCCTGCCGCTGGGTTGGAACCGTGAGAGGGAAGAGCGGAGTGCAGGTCTGCGGACCTTCCCACTCGTCGCGATCGCGAGTTGCGGCTTCGTTCAGGCTGCCGAGACGATGACCGCCGGCAATGCCGAGGCGATGGCGCGCATCGTCGAAGGGCTGATCACCGGCATGGGCTTTATCGGAGGCGGCGCGATCCTGCGCCTGAAGGATTCGGTGAAGGGGACGGCGACGGCCGCGAGTCTCTGGGTGACCGGCGCGATCGGCGTGTCGGTGGGCCTGGGAAGCTATGATGTCGCCGTGATGATCGCGCTTGCCGCCTTCGTGACGCTCCGCGCACTGTCGCCATTCAAAAGGATCGCCGCGCCGGCCGGAGAGGATGGCGGCGGCATGCAGGATTGACGGCGCGGCTCAGGCGCCAGTCGACGGCCGTCGGTCGTCCAGGTCGAACATGTCGCCTGCCGCCAGCACATGGAGCTGAACCCCGAACATCGAGAGCGCTTCCTCCTGCCGGGCCTCGGCAACATTGGAGTGGGTCACGTCCTCGCCGTTGACGATATAGACCGCGCCGGCCCCGATGACCCTGAACCCGCCATTCTCGACCACGATCGCGGTATTTTCGTCGATCCCGATTCCCAATACTCTTGGATTCTGCGCGACCGCGCCAAGCAGCCGGCCGATCCTTCCGCGCTCTGCGAAATGCTGGTCGATGATCGCGTCGGGAATGAGGCCGAGCCCCGCCGCCATGTTGAGATCGCCAATCCGGTGCGATTCCGCGCTCGATCCGCGCACCAGCATCGTCTCGCTCATGACCGAAGCGCCCGCCGAAGTTCCGGCGACGACGCCGCCGCGCTGATGGATCTCGCGGATCATGTCCTCGATCGGTGTGTCGCCAATCTGGCTGGATATTCGCAGTTGATCGCCGCCGGTGAAGAACAGCCCGGCGGCATCCGCTAGAATGTCGCGATTTTCCCTGGAGCGCGTCTCGTCGCGCTCGTTGACGTAGAGCTCGACCAGCTTGTCGACGCCCAGCGCCGCGAAGGCCTCCCTATACGCGTCGAAATAGCCCTCGGGCCGATGGCTCGCCACCGTCGCGATGACGAGTTTGCCGCCGCCGAGCCGGTGCGCGACCTCCTTCAGGATGAGTCGGTCGCCGTCCTTGTCCTCATGCCCGCCGATGATGATGAGCGGCCCGGGTGCTTCAGCCATTGAGCCCATGTCCTTCCAATTCCGATTGATGAACGCCCGCAACGGGATCGGGAAGCCAGCTTGCCGCGATCGCGACCGCGAAATGGGCGCTGTTATGGCTGATCCCGAACCCGCCCTCGCGATCGAGCGCGACGATACCGGCCTTGCCGCCCACGCGGGCGAGCTGCTCCAGCGCGGACCCTGCGGCCGCGGCCGCCGGTTGCCGCCAGAGCTGGTCCATCACGCGACTCGCCAGCAGGGCACGCAATATGCTCTCGCCATCGCCCGAGATGGCGACGCCGCCGGCATGATCATCGGCATAGAAGCCGCAGCCCGGGATGGGCGCATCGCCGACACGGCCCGGACGCTGGCCGGTTAGTCCCCCGGTGGAGGTCGCGACCGCGAACGCACCAGTGCCGTCCATGGCGACGCATCCGACCGTGTCATGCTGCGGTTCCCTCACTGCCGTGGACACGACATCGTGAAACGCGACCCCATGCGCCCGCGCGAACGCCCGCGCGCCTTCTCCGACCAGCAGCACGGTCGGCTCGCCGAGCAACAGGCGGGCGACGCTGACCGGGTTGCGGACATGCGGAAGAGCGGCGACGGCGCCGATGTCCAGAGTCGTGCCATCCATGATCGCGGCATCCATCTCGACATCGCCGACCAGAGTCGGGACGGAGCCGGTGCCGGCGTTGAATGTGGGATCGTCCTCCAGCGCGCAAACGACCTGCTCGACGGCATCGAGCGCGCTTCCGCCTTCGCCAAGGATTTTCGCGCCGATCTTCGCCGCCGCGCGGCAACCCCGGCGATTGGCTTCCTGGTGTTCGGTGGCAATCGTCCGCGCCCCGCCATGCAGGATCAGCGACCAGCGTTCGTCACGCATTGATCGACTCGTGCTCAGGCGTGTCCACCCATTGGGGCCGAAAATCGTTGACCAGCGCCCAGACCAGCTCGACCTGGGTCGGGCTGAGGACGACCACGTCGCCCGGTCTCGCCAGTGACAGCGCGAATATCGTCGCTTCGCCTTCATCGACCACGCGATGGACCTCATCATTGCCGAGGCCGCCAGCAAAGGCGCCCTGGGACATCATCGCGTTGATCTCCCCGCGCGGCCGCCCGCGACCGTCGGGGGTCTCTCGAAATACCAGCTCGTCAAAGATAGAGGCGGCAAGCGTCCCCATGCCGACCAGATCCTCGTCGCGGCGATCACCAGGCACGCTGAATGTGCCGATGAACCTGCGTCCGGGGCGGCGCAGACTGTCGAGATATCGGCCGAGCGCCGTCACCGCGGCCGGATTGTGCGCATAGTCCACAATCACGGTGATCCCATGGATATCAACGATATTAAGCCGCGCAGGGTTTTCGGCGAAAGTCGTCGAAAAGCCGGCGAGTGCTGCGGAGATCGTCGCCGGCTCGACCGCGAGCGCCGCCGCGATCGCCGTCGCGGCCAGCGCATTTTCGGTGTTGAATGCCGCCGCGCCCTTCTGGGTCGCGGGGATATCGCGTGGATCGATCACGACCTGCCGATGACCGCCGCGATAAAGGACGATGTGATCGTGGCCATCTTCGACTTCGCGGACCACCGCCATCCCACCCTCGCGCAGATGACCGTCAATGAAGCCGTTTCTGCCCGACATGGTGAACCAGCACAGCCGGCCGCGCGCGTGCCGCGCCATGCGTTGGGTCAGCGGATCGTCGGCATTGAGCACGCTCCAGCCGCGCCGCGACACTGCCTCGACCACGACCGATTTGACGTCGGCCAGGTCCGCGACGCTGTTGATACCCTTGATCCCCAGATGGTCCTCGGTGACATTGAGCACGCAGCCGACGTCGCAGCGGTCGAAACCCAGTCCTTCGCGCAGGATGCCGCCACGGGCGGTCTCGAGGACCGCCGCCTCGACGGTCGGGTTGGCAAGGACCATTCGCGCGCTTCGGGGGCCGCTTGCATCCGCGACGCGCACCAGGCGCTCGCCGATATAGACGCCGCTCGTCGTGGTGAGGCCGACCGTCTTGCCTTGCTCACGCAGGATCCTCGCGACCATGCGCGCCGTCGTCGATTTGCCGTTGGTGCCGGTGATCGCGACGATCGGGATGCGGCTTTCGCTTGGACGCGGGAAGAGCATGTCGACGATCGGTGCGGCGACGTCGCGCGCGTTGCCTGCCGAGGGAGCCAGATGCATTCTCAGGCCCGGTGCCGCGTTGACCTCGACGATCCCGCCGCCGGTTTCGGCGACCGGGCGGCTGATATCGGGCGAGAGGAAGTCGATGCCGGCGACATCGAGGCCGATGATCGCGGCGGCCTGTTCGGCGATGAAGATATTGTCTGGATGGACAATGTCGGTGCAGTCCTCCGCGGTCCCTCCACTCGACAGGTTCGCGGTGTCGCGAATGGCGACCCGCCGGCCCTTTTCAGGAATCGACGGGGATGTCAGGCCCTGCCGCGCAAGTATCGCATCCGCCGCCGCGTCGAGGCTGAGACGTGTCAGGACATTCTCGTGTCCGGCCCCGCGCCGCGGATCTTCGTTTTCCTGTGCGACCAGAGTGGCGATGCTGTTTATCCCATCGCCGATGACCGTGGCCGGCATGCGGCGCGCGACCGCGACCACTTTTCCGCCGATGACCAGGAAACGGTGATCATCGCCCGGCAATTGTTCTTCGACGATCACATGCCGGGCGTGCGCGCGAGCGGTTGAGAAGGCTTCGGCCAGTGCACTGCGTTCGGTGATGTTGAGCGTCACGCCGCGACCGTGATTGGCATTCAGCGGCTTTACAACCAGCGGTTCCGCCAGTCGCGTGGCTGCGCCCATCAACTCGTCGAGCGTGCGAACGACCATGCCGCGCGGTGCGGGGAGAGCGGCGTCGCGCAGCAATTGCCGGGTGAGGTGCTTGTCGCCGGCAAGCTCCACCGCGACATGGGAGGTCAGGCCCGTCACGCTCGCGCGGATGCGGCGCTGGTTCTTTCCATAGCCAAGCTGGATCAGGCTGCGATCATTCAGGCGAGTGACGGGAATGCCTCGCCGTCGGGCGGCATCGACGATTGCCTGGGTGCTGGGTCCGAATGCGGTCTTGAGGATCGTCGCTCGAAGTTCCGCGACGATGGCGTCGATCCCTGCACCGCGCCCGACCATGCTGGGTGGAAGCTGCTGCTCACCTGCAAGCGGCGCAAAGCCTGGTGGAAGGAGCGCGCTCACGATGCGAAGCGCGTGGAGACCGGCCAGAAGCGCCGCGGTCTCGTCGCGATACTCGTAGAGGATATTGTAGACGCCGGGCCGCCCCCTGACCGAGCGCGTCTTCCCCCGGGTGACCGCCGCGCCCGCCATGGTCTGGAGCTCGAGGGCGATATGTTCGGCGACATGACCGAGCCACGTCCCTTCCACCAGCCGTTCGACGAAGCCGCCGCTGCGGCCGGTGCTGCAGTGATGAAGCCTCAGGCCCGGCAGCAGGTCGACCAGTCGGTCGGTGAAATCGGCAAGCCGGCTGGTCGGGCAGGTTTCGAGCGCGCCGAGATCGACCTGGATCCGGACCATCGCACGCCGGCTGTAGCGATTGGGTCCGCGATAGATGCTGCGCTCGATGATCTCGATGCCCGGCAAAAGGGAGAGGATGATGGGATCGGACGATGTGAGCGCCGGGCTATCCCCCGGCGAAAGAAGAAAATTTTCCAACACAGATCCCTCTTCTGCGGCTTCGGGATCTCAACGCATCGCCACCGTAGCGGGATGCAGGGTGGCGACGTCAAATCGTCTTAACCTGCGTCTAATCATTGATGAGCGCTGCGATGTGGCGGGCGGCCAAATTCGCCGGGCGATGACGGCGTGTCGGCGCGAAAATGCGCCGGCCCCGTGGGGGCGGTCGGGGCAGGAGGATGCTCGACGAAAGATCCTGCACAGATTTCGCGCATACGGCACGATTGAGACTGGAAGCGGTTCCGTTGGCGGGTGGCGAATGCGAGTCTTTGCGGGGCCGCTTTGCCGCTCGGACCTGAGCGGCAGGTTCAGCATCGGATGGTCGTCGCCACGCCCACCGGTATCGGCACAGCGCTTCGCCGCTCAGCCCGGCTTGGGAATCTCGATATCGTCGGGAAAATGCGGCGGAGCCTCGCGTTCGCTGGTCTCGATCGCACGGGCCGCCTCATGTGCCTGACGTGTGCGCTCCACAAGCGCGCCGAGTTGCTCGTCGCTCAATCCGCGCCGTGTGATCTCCTCGCTCAGGCGCTTGCCGATCTCACCTTCGAGGCCCGGATCGATTTCCTGCTCGCTGAAATAGAAATGGGCGAGCCCCGCATCGCCGAGCTGGGTGACGTCCATGTCGCGAAGCGTCTCCTCGGCATCGGCGGACTCGATCACGTCGGAGCATGTGCTTGCCCATTCGATCAGCAGGTCGAGATGCATTGCGGAGAAGCCGGAGGCCTGGTCGATTATGTCGCCCGGATCGAGCGGCTTGCGGAATCGCACGGCGGCCGCGATCGCTTCCGTGAGCGACATCGTCAGACATCGCCTCTGGAATTGGGGCCGGGGCTGCTTCGACCTTCGTCGCGGCCCGGTTCCCAAGCGTGGGCGGGATGATTGCCGCCGGGCCGATCGAGCGTATCGCTAGGCCGGCGCGCGTCGCCCTCCTGCTGATGCAGCGTCGAGATATTTTCGGCAGGCGGCTCCGCGAGCGCCGGGTCCGCCAGGGGTTTCGGTGCCGGTGCCGGTGCCGACGTCGACTTTGGACTGTTCGCAGCTTTGTCAATCGCGTCCTGCTCCGCATAGAGCTGGCGGGTTGCATCCTCGGTTCTCTGCTTTTCTGCACGGCTCTGCCGATTGTTCAGAAGCACCCAGATCAGGATTCCGACGAACAGGATCGGGCCGCCGATGACGACCACGCCCCACAAACCAGATCCAGTCATAGCGCGCCTCCAGAAGCAATGAGCCTTGCCGGTCTGAATGAGCCGCACAGGCGCAAAGTTCCGGCATGGGTCCATGGAGCGAGCTCGATAGGAAGAGAATCCGCAAAGGTTGCAACCTGGGTTAATTCGCGAAACCCTGGCTGGACCGGATCGTTTGGCGCGACATGCGGAAACGACATGATGGCGGCTGGAGCGAACCTGACCCAGCCCAGGCCGGCTGAAACCATGGATCGTGTGTTCACGCGGATCGCGACGGTTTCGGCGACGCTTATGGGGCGTCCGCTGACCTTCGTGCTGGCGGCGGCTGCGTGCGGCGTCTGGGGTATCTCAGGACCTGTCTTCGGTTATTCCGACACCTGGCAGCTCGTCATCAACACCGCCACGACGGTGCTCACGTTCCTGGCCGTGTTCCTGATCCAGAACAGCCAGAACCGCGATGCGGCGGCGATGCAGGCAAAGCTCGACGAGATCCTCCGTTCGCTCGACGCGGCACGCGGCGCGTTCATCGGCATCGAGCATATGTCGGACGTTGAGATCGAGCGCATCCGTGCCGCGCTGGAACGAGAAGTGGGATTGCGAGAGGACAAGCAGGGCACAGCCGACGACAGCGTCGAGCAGCTTCTCAAGCGCGCAAAGCCGGTCTGGCCCTTCCGGCCGGGGGACCGCAGGAGCCGAATCTCGGCACGCCCGACGCCGGATGCGGTTGCGGGCGCGAGATTGTCCGGTGCGCGGCGAGAGCCTATGCTTGGGACCCGTTTGCCAGATCCTGTTCGGAGGCGCCTGAAATGACGATCCTGGTTCGTGTGATGACGAGTCTGGCTCTCGCAATGCTGGCGCCGATTGCCGCCAATGCGGCAGACGATCCGTTCCTGGGCACCTGGCGCCTCAACAAGGCGAAATCGGTCATTGCCAAGGATCCCGGGGTCAAGAGCAAGGAGTTCGTGTTCTCTCCCAGCGCCGATGGTGTCATGATTACCGAGACGCTGGAAATGCTGTCCGAAAATGGGAAGACGCATGTCTCGCAAATTCCTTACGCCTATGGGAAATCCACGCCACAGGCGGGACCTGGGATCGACGCACTGCTGGTCGTGAAGGCGGACAGCCACACAGCCTATTGGACCGCGCAGTCAAAAGGCCAGGTCGTATCGCAGCTGCAGGTCAATCTCTCGGCGGACGGCAGGCAGATGACCTTCCGCTATCTCTTCAGCGCGTCAGATCCGACCGGCAGCGCGTTCAATGACCGCTATGTCTATGACAAGCGATGAAATGGCTTCATAGGCATTGGGGGACATGACCGCTTCCGCCCGGCTCGTAATGGGTGATTGCGACCGTCCAGGCTGGAATTCGGCTAGCCGCGGTCGGTGTGAGCGATCCGATAAGGCCCCGCGCGCTTGATGAGCTGCTTGCCTTTCCAGCTCAGCCGGATGACCCCGTCCTCGACCAGTTGATCGATCGCCATATGGACGTCCGGCATGACGGCTCGCCAGTCCTGGACGGACGTGTTCTTCCGCCCGAGCCCCACGAGCGCCCTTGCAACCTCGCTCGGTCAGATCGTGGCCTCGGATGCACGGGCAGCGAGGAGCTTGACGGCTGCCTCGCTTCGATCGATCGGCCATTGCCGCCCTTCCTCAGTCGCGTCTACCGGGACGCCGCACGCCGCACGCCGCACGCCGCACGCCGCACGCCGCACGCCGCACGCCGCCGAGCCGATAGAGCCGATCAATCGCATGCGGGAATTTTTGGGTGCCGCGATGATGCTCCCATATGGACATCTCCAGAAGGTGACTGCAACCGACTGACCTGAAACCGTTTCGGGCGCAGGGCGTTTTCGGCGGAAGATCAATCATCCCTTGGGTGTCCCTGCTCCCAAGGGCATATCGAGGAGCCGATATGGCGGTGAACATCAAACCGATGCGCGACCTGCGCGAGATCGTCTCAGGCAATATCGATGCCTTAGACGCCCTGGAATCCCACCCGGTCCTGGCAAAGCTGCCCGATTTTCTCGTTCACACCGAAGCGATCCGCGAGCATCTGAAATCGGCGATCGCGCATATATCCTTTGTCGTCGAACAATATGAAATACTGGAGCCGAGCCGGTGACACGCGCCGCATGATCGCGCGCTGTGACCGTCCCCGCCAGCGCGATTTTCATGTCTGGCGGGCGGCCGTCAATCTGGCGTGCGCGGCATCATCTCCAGTCGAGCCGCTTCTTGGGGGCGGCGGTTCCTGTCTTCAAGGAAGCGAGCCTCATCCATTGCGTGGCCGGGTCTGCCTGGATGCGAGCGCGGTTCGGCAATGTCTCCTGTTCGGCAAGGCGCTTTGCGTCTTCTGCGCGCTTGAGCAGTGCCTCGCGGGTTTCGCCATGGGGTGCGGACTGGGTCATGGGGCAGTCACCCGCATCGCGCACAAAATGTGACCTTCGTGAAGAGGATCATATCCGTTCGCGACGAATCCGTAGGAGCGACCTGCACCATCCCCGGCAGTCGGGCTGGTGGAATTGCGCGTCTCGACCGCGCGCTTTAAAAAATACCGCACATGCTCGTTTGACATGATTTCGACGCTTCTCCGGTTCGTGGCCTCCCCCGGGGGAATCGTCAAACTCTCGAATATCGAAACTGTTTCCGGATTATCTGCTGTTTTTTGAGGCGATTAGCCAATTCGTCGAAATCGTCGTCGGATGTCGCATTTGTACAATCCGAACCCGGAACGCCTGGGCTAGCGCGGCATCGCGACCCGGGAAAATCCTCTCAACAGGGGAGATTCTCCATCTTGCCCGGCCCTTCTCGCGAGGGGCCGGGTTTTTTCTCGCGCGCAACGGCGGGCGAGGTTCAGCTGATCGGGCAGCAGTTCAACGAGGTCATATACTCGCCGGTGGTCAGGGAGGCATCGGGTCAAGTCGCGAGCGCAAACGCAGACTGGACCGCATCCCGATATTTGCGGCCCACGGACACTTGAGTGCCATTGTCGAGCTCGAGGATCGGTCGGCCAAAGCTGCCTTTCAGGACCGCTCGGACCTTGTCTTTCCTCACGATGGTCGACCGGTGGACCCGCAGAAAGGCATCGCGGTCCAGTTTCTTTTCCATGTCGCCGAGCATCGCGGTTACCAGATGAGCCTGGCCTGTCATGTGAACGCGCACATAGTCACGTTCGGCCTCGATCCACCGGATATCTGCCAGCGACAATCGGCGCTTCTCACCGCCGATCTGAACCCAAAGGCTCGGCTGTGATGTCGCGAGCACCTGGCTTTCGAGCTCGGCGAGCCGGGTACGGAGCTGGGCGAGGCGTTCTCCGGCGCGCTGCGCCTCAAGGTCGCGTCGCGCATGCTCGAGCGCGCTTGTGAGACGATCGGCGTGGATCGGCTTGACGACGAAATCAGTGGCCCGCAGTTCGAATGCGCGTACCGCATGGTCCTGGAACGCTGTCACGAAGATGATCGCCGGCGCATAACCGCGCGGCAGCGATTTGAGGATTGCGAACCCGTCGAGGCCGGGCATCTCGATATCCAGTAGCAGCGTATCCGGGCGAAGCTGGTCGATCAGCCTCAGCGCTTCCCGTCCGTTCGGAGCCTCTCCTACGATCCGGACGTCGGGACAGTCGGCCAGCAGCTGGACCAGGCGTCGCCGCGAAAGCGGCTCGTCATCAACGATCAGCACCCGCATGTCCGACGCCCTGCCTCGCGCATTTTTGCCGTTTGTCGATTAGAAGCGCATGTCTGTCCAGTGTCCTTGACGATGCCAGTGCGGCGCGGTCAGCTGCTCGTGCATATCGAAAGGGCATTTTTCTGGATCGCACCATTCATCCGACCACCTCCGCGGCGAGCGCGCGACTGAAACGAGGCGCGCGCATCCTGATCGTGCTGTTCTGCGTGGTGCATCTCGCCTTCATGATGGTGCGCGCTGAACTGAACGACATGTCCGCGGACCGGACGGCCGCCGATCTCCTCGCGAGCGCACAGCGGCGGGTCGGCTTCACGCTGTTCGGGGCATTTCTGGGCTATCTCCTCTATCGCAGCCTCAGGCGCCTTCGCTGGCGGGAGTTCGAGCGGCAGGCCTTGATCGGTGCCGCCCTGGCGCTTGGCGTCGCCTGCGTCCAGGCGGCCGGCAACGCTCTCATCTTTCGGAACGAACAGGTCAGCCTGGCATCGAGTTTCCTCTATGCGCTGCTTTACTGGTTCTGGTTCTATTTTTCCTGGGCCACCGCCTATCTTGCGCTTTCGTACAGCATCACAGTTCAGGAACAGGAGCGACGTGCGGCGGAACTGGCTGTCGCCGCGCAAGAGGCGCAGGTCAGGGCGCTACGCTATCAGATCAATCCGCACTTCCTGTTCAACACCTTGAACGCCATCGCCGCGCTGGTCCGCGACGCACCCGCCAGGGCGGAAGAAATGATCGTCCAGCTTTCGGATTTCTTCAGGCGCAGCCTGTCGGTCAATCCGATCGATGACGTGACGCTGGAGCAGGAAGTGAGCCTGCAGCAGCTTTATCTTGATATCGAGCGCACGCGGTTTCCAGACCGGCTTCGGGTCGAAACGGTGCTGGATGCCGACGCCGCCCAGGCGTGCGTGCCGGCCTTGTTGCTCCAGCCGTTGGTCGAGAACGCCGTAAAGCACGGAGTCGCCAGGTCCGAGGGGCCCACTCGCCTCGAGATCCGTGGTCGCCTGAATGGCGCGATGCTCGAGGTCCTTGTCGAAAACGACGCCATTGGATCGGGGCCTGCCGCCGGAGGCGAGGGGGTCGGTCTGCGCAATGTCGCCGAGCGGTTGCGCGCTCGCTTCGGGGACGGAGCAAGCCTGTCAGCGCAGCCGCGAGCGGAAGGCGGATTCCGCAACGTTATCCGGATGCCGCTGCGCCGGTGCTGAACGCATTAGAACCAATCATCATGCTATCCACAAGCTGCGTTCAGAGCAAAGCCGGCTGACGGACGATCTCCTCGACGATGAAATAGTTGGCGGGTGGCGTCACCAGGAGTTCAGCTTCCGGCACGGTCAGATCGAGCCACTGCATCACCTGCCGGCGATGGATGATGGCGCCGTGGCGCTCCTGATAGCGCATGACCTCGGGGTTCGCATCGACCGTGACGATCCGGTAGCTGACCGGCCAGTCGCCCATGGCCGGTTCCCAGAGCGCTGCGAGATAGAAGAAATTACCGCCGTCGAGCGTCACCCGAAAGGTCCGGTCGCCATTGCGGATATGGAATTCGGAGGCCGGCACCAGGCAACGTTGCCTTTGAAAGCTCTGCCCTTCCGACCGCGTGAACCGGAAACTCACTCCGTCGCTGAATCTCGGATTGGAACCCCAGACCGCCTCGATCATCTCTATCTCTTGCGCATCGTCCGGATTGCGCCGGATGATCGCCCGGCGCTCGCCGAGCGGCGCACTGGAGTCGAAGGGCCTGGGACTCGTGTCCATGGCAGGAACATAATAGGAACGATGGCGGGCGGCAAGGACGGGATATATGTGCAACGACTATCGCCTCGAAGTGGATGTCGCCTCGATCGCCGAGGATTTCGAGGACCTGAAGATCAGGATCTCGATGCCCGAGGGAATCCCCAACGTGCCCGCGCGCGCTGACATCAGGATCACCGATGTCGCACCGATCGTCAAAAGCGTCGAGGGCGCACGCGGCGTCGGCGAACTGGTCAACCGGCGCTGGAGCTGGCCGGGGCCGGGCGGAAAACCGGTCTATAATTTCCGTTCGGAGGGGCGGACGTTCGGCTCGCATCGCTGCCTCGTCCTGTGCGACGGTTTCTACGAGTTCACCGACCCGCAGGACCCCACGCAGAAGCGGCTCGACAAATGGCTCTTCACCATGGCCGATCATCGCTGGTTCTGCATGGCGGGTGTCTGGCGCGCGCATGCCGATATTGGCGAAGCCTTCTCGCTGCTGACGCTCGATGCGGGCGAGGACATCGCCCCCTATCATCACCGCCAGATCATTCCGCTCACGCGCGATCAATGGGCGGACTGGCTCGATCCCGCGGTTCCGGCCGAGACCGTCCTCAAGCATCTTCCGGCAGGCACGCTCCCTGTGACCCAGGTTTACGGAAAGCCCCCGGCACAGGCCTCGCTCGGCCTGTCATGAACGATCCGTTCGACCTGGAGCGTTTCGTCGACGCGCAGGCTGCGGTTTACCCGATGGCGCTTGCCGAGATCCGGCGCGGCGTCAAAGTCACCCACTGGATGTGGTTCGTCTTCCCCCAGCTCGGCGGCCTCGGGCATAGTGCGACCGCGCGATATTTCGGGATCGGCTCGATCGCCGAGGCGCGTGCCTGGCTCGGTCATCCACTGTTGGGATCGCGCTATCTGCACTGTGTCGAAGCGTTGCAGGCGCTCGATATCAGCGATCCGGTCGCGGTCTTCGGCGTGACCGACGCGAAGAAGCTGCGTTCGTCGCTCACCCTCTTCGAGTCGGCCGGCGGCCCTGCCGCGCTGGGTGAGGCGATCGATCGCTGGTTCAATGGTATCCGTGACGAAACGACCCTACGGCTTCTGCGGGATGTGAGCGACGATACCGATTTGCCTGGCGAACCCGCTTGACGAGGGCGACTGGCGGGCGGAACATAAAGTGAACATATGAGTCTCTTGCCCCATGCCTGCTCCGACTTCCTTCGACCGGCCCGACGCCGACCAGCTCGCCGCGCTTCGCGCTGCGCTGGCAGGTGAGCGGCGCGCGCGGGGGCCGGTATTGGCGTTCGATATTGCCGCGATCGACGCGCGGCTGGCGGACGCCGGGCTCGACGGGGGCGGGCTGCATGAGGTGGCGGCAGCCAGCGCGGCCTTGAGCGACGACGCGGCCTCGACCCTGTTCATCACCGGCATCGCAGCCCGGTTCGCGGCCAGGCCGGGCTTTGCGGTGCTGTGGGCGCTGTCGCGTTTCGATCTTTATGCGCCCGGCCTCGAACAGGCGGGACTGCCCCCGGACCGGATCATCTATGCGCAGGGTCGCAGCGATGCCGATGTGCTGGCGCTCGCCGAAGACGGCCTTCGCCACGGTACGCTTGCCTGTGTCGTCGCCGAAGTGAAGTCCGCCGACATGACTGTCACACGCCGGTTGCAGCTGGCGGCATCGGAGAGTGAAACCCCGATGCTGCTTTATCGCCGCCATCGGACGCTCGGTCGATGCCCACTCGACATGCCATCGACCGCGATGACGCGCTGGCGGATCGGTTGCACACCGTCGCTGCCGCGACCCCATCCCGGCGTCGGACGCGCACGATGGTGGGTCGAACTGATCCGCCAGCGTGGCGGAAATCCTTTTTCCCTCGAAGTTGAGGCATGTGATGCCACGGGTCGCCTCGCTCTTCCTGCCGCAGCTCCCGATCGAGCGGTTGCGGCGGGCAGAGCGCTCAGCCACGCCGCCTGACCCGCTGCCCGCTTCGGGGCCGCGGTTTCCCGTGCCGATCGACGATGACCCGGGCGACTGCTCGGTTCCGCGCGGCGGCGGCTGGCGTCCGGGTGCACGCTGGGCACGCGACGGCATGATCGAACAGCCGGCAACCGCCGACATCGAGGCGCTGCCTGCGCATCAGCGGCCGACGATGCGCGAGATGGGGCGGCGAAGCGAGCACGCCGAGCATCCGTTCAAGGCGATGCCGCCGGACGACGGCGCTGGCCGCCATGCAGGCCGACATGCGGCGCCGGGCTGGAAGAGTTTGTGGGGGCAACCGACGATCCTCGTCGCGCGGACCGGCCAGCGCGATATCGTGACCGCCGCATGCCCGGTGGCGCTTGAGCTCGGTCTGCGACCCGGCATGGCCGCCGCTCATGCCCGGGCGCTCGTCGCCAATCTCGATGTGCGAGATGCCGAGAGTGACGGCGATCGCGCGTTCCTCGACCGGCTGGCCTTGCACGCGGTCGCGCACTGGACCCCGACCGCAAATGTGTCGGGCATTGATGGCCTATGGCTCGACCTGACCGGCACAACGCATCTGTTCGGCGGCGAGGAGCGGTTCTGCCGACGGTTGTTGGCGTTTGCGAGGCGGCTTGGCCTTACCGCCACCATCGCGATCGCCGGATCCGCCGGCGCGGCGCATGCGCTTGCCCGCTTCGGGTGGCAGACGATCACCATAGTGCCGCCGGGAACCGAGACCCAGGCGATCGCCGACCTGCCGATCGCCGCGTTGCGTCTCGAGCCCGAGGCGCTGGTCGCGGCCGCCCGGTTCGGGCTGGAGCGGATCTCGGATCTCTATCCGGTGGCGCGGGGGCCGCTTGCGCGCCGTCTGGGTCTCGGGACGGTCAAGCGGCTTGACCAGGCACGTGGACTGGTCGGTGAACCGATCGTGCCGGTGGTGCCTTTCGAAATGCCCCGTGTCGAACGGCGGCTCCTCGAGCCGATCGGTACGGCGGAGGCAATCGTCCAGGTCATTGGCAATCTGGTCGACGACCTTGTCCGTCTGCTCCAGGCGGGTGGGCTCGGTGTCCGGGCCGCTGTCCTCGACTGCACGATCGTCGATGGCGGCAGCCAGCGCATCGCGATCGGCACGGCACGCGCGACGCGCGATCCCGCGCACCTCAAGCGCATGTTCCGCCTGCGCGTCGAGCGGATCGATCCGGGGCTCGGGATCGAGGCGATCTCGCTGGCGAGCCCGCATGTCGAAACGCTGGAGCCGGTCGCGTTCAGTGCCGGACTGGAAGATGCCGACCGTGCGCCCGACATCGCGCCGCTGATCGATCAGCTTGGCGGGCGTTGTGGTTCGGACGCCCTGTTCCGTTTGAGCGCGGTCGAGAGCGATGTGCCCGAGCGCGCGGTTCGCCGGATCGTACCGCTGGCGGACCCTGTGGGCTGGCCCGACTGGTCGCGGCCCGCACGTCTGCTGCGCCGCCCCGAACCCCTGTCCAATGTGGTCGCGCTCCTGCCCGATCATCCGCCGCGGCGCTTCACATGGCGCGGCAAATCCTACCACGTGATCGCTGGCGACGGGCCCGAGCGCATCTATGGCGAATGGTGGCGGAGCCCAGGTGAAATGTGGGCGGTGCGCGACTATTTCAGGGTCGAGGCCGAGTGCGGTGGCCGCTTCTGGATCTTCCGCCGCGGCGATGGCGTCGAGGCGGCGACCGGCGATCTCAGCTGGCACATGCACGGGCTGTTCGGATGAGCAGGCCCGGTCGATGACCTATGTCGAGCTGCAGGCGACGAGCCATTTTTCCTTCCTGCGCGGGGTATCGTCGCCCGAGGAGCTGTTCGCGGCGGCGGCGTTGCTCGGGCATGAGGCGCTGGGGCTCGTCGATCGAGGCAGCGTCGCCGGCATGGTGCGCGCATGGGATGGCCAGAAGGCGACGGGGGTGCGGATGATCGCCGGCGCCCGTGTCGACCTGAGAGATGGCCGCGCGCTGCTCCTTTATCCGACCGAGCGGCGGGCATGGAGCAGGCTTACCCGGCTCCTGTCGGTGGGCAAGACGCGCGGTGGCAAGGGTTTCTGCATCCTCGACTGGGCCGATGTCGCGGCGCATGCCGAGGGTCTGATCGCCATCCTGCTGCCCGATATGGCGGATGCGCTGACAGCGGATCGACTCGCCGAGCTGCGGGCGGTCTTTGGCGCGCGGGGTTATCTGGCGCTCACCATGCGGCGCCGGCCTGATGACGCGGCGCGGCTTCATGCGCTCGATGCGCTCGCGCGAGACATGGGCATCCGTTCGGTCGCGACCGGCGATGTCCTCTATCACAGCCATGAGCGCCGGCAGCTGCAGGATGTCGTGAGCGCGATCCGCGAGCAAACCACGATCGATGCGCTGGGGTACAGGCGCGAGCGTTTCATGGACCGCGATCTCAAATCGCCGGCCGAGATGGAACGGCGCTTCGCCGCCTTTCCCGATGCGATCCAGGCGAGCGCCGACATCGCGGCTGCGTGCCGGTTCGATCTGGGCGAGATCCGCTATCAATATCCCTATGAAGAGGTGATGGCGGGGCGGACCGCGCAGGAGGCGCTTGCTACGCTGTCCGAAGATGCAGCCGCGCGGATGTTCCCGGGGGGTGTGCCGCCACGCTATCGCGAGCAGATCGACCATGAGCTTCGGCTGATCGACGAGCTCGGCTATGCGCCGTACTTCCTCACGGTGAACGCGATCGTCGCGGAAAGCCGCAGGCGGGGCATTCTCTGCCAGGGGCGCGGGTCGGCGGCGAACAGCTGCATCTGCTATCTGCTCGGCATCACCTCGATCGATCCGATCCAGCATGAATTGCTGTTCGAGCGCTTCGTCTCGGGCGAGCGTAAGGAGCCGCCCGATATCGATGTCGATTTCGAGCATGAGCGGCGTGAGGAGATCATCCAGTGGATCTATGAGACCTATGGCCGCACCCGCAGTGCGCTGACCGCGGTGGTGACCCGTTATCGTACACGCGGCGCGGTCGCCGAGGTTGGGAAAGCGCTCGGACTGCCGCGCGACCTCACCAAGATGCTGACCGGCCTGGTCTGGGGCTGGTCGGTCGACGGGATCCCTGAGGAGCGGATCGCCAGTCTCAATCTCAATGCGGAGGATTACCGGCTGCGGCTCACCCTCGATCTCGCTCGCCAGCTGATCGGCACGCCGCGCCATCTCTCGCAGCATCCCGGCGGCTTCGTGCTGACCCAGGAGCGGCTCGACGATCTTGTGCCGATCGAGCCTGCGCGCATGGAGGATCGCCAGATCATCGAATGGGACAAGGACGATATCGACGCGCTCAAATTCATGAAGGTCGACATTCTGGGCCTGGGCATGCTCGGCTGCATGAACCGCGCCTTCAACCTGCTCGAGCAGGACAAGGGCATCAAGGTCACCATGGCCGATCTGCAGGACGACGATCCGGGCGTCTATGCGATGATCCAGAAGGCCGACACATTGGGCGTCTTCCAGATCGAGAGCCGTGCGCAGATGTCGATGCTGCCGCGGATCAAGCCCAGTAAATTCTACGATCTGGTGATCGAGGTCGCGATCGTGCGGCCGGGACCGATCCAGGGCGACATGGTCCATCCCTATCTGCGCCGGCGCGAGGGCAAGGAGAAGCCGGACTATCCAAAGCCCGAACTGCGCGCTGTGCTCGAGAAGACGCTGGGCGTGCCGCTTTTCCAGGAACAGGCGATGAAGGTCGCGATCGTGGGCGCCGGGTTCACCCCGCAGGAGGCCGACCAGCTGCGCCGCGCCATGGCGACGTTCAAGCTGACCGGCGGGGTCAGCCATTTTTACGACAAGCTGGTCGGCGGCATGGTCGCGCGCGGCTATCCGAAGGACTTCGCCGAGCGCACCTTCAAGCAGATCGAGGGGTTTGGCAGCTATGGTTTCCCCGAGAGCCATGCCGCGTCGTTCGCGAAGATCGCCTATGCGTCATGCTGGATGAAACATCATCATCCCGACGTCTTCTGCGCCGCCTTGCTCAACGCGCAGCCCATGGGCTTCTATGCGCCCGCACAGATCGTCGCGGATGCGCGCAAGCATGGTGTCGAAATCCGCCCGGTCTCGATCAACGACAGTCATTGGGACTGCACTCTCGAGCCCAGCGATGGCCGCTATCTGGCGGTCCGTCTCGGGTTCCGCATGGTGCGCGGGCTCGCCAATATCCATGGTGCCGCGATCGCCGGGGCGCGGGGACCTGCCCCTTATGACAGCGTCGAGGAGGTCTGGCGCCGTGCCGGGGTGCCACGCGCGGCGATCGAGCGGCTCGCCGAGGCCGATGCGTTTCACTGTATCGCCGAAAACAGGCGCCAGGGGCTCTGGAGAGTGAAAGGGCTGGGTGAAGCGCCGCTCCCGCTGTTCGCTGCGGCCGACGCCCGTGCAGCCGTGTTCTCGCCGGAGGGCCGCGAACCGGAAGTCGCATTGCGGCCGATGACCGCCGGGCGTGAGGTGGTCGAGGATTATCGCGCTATCCAGCTGTCGTTGCGCGCGCACCCGGTGAGCTTCCTGCGCGAAGAACTCGACGCGATGGGCATCGTCCGGTGCGCCGATCTCGGTTCGATCCGCGACGGACGCAATGTCGAAGTGGCGGGTGTCATCCTGGTGCGGCAGCGGCCGGGGTCGGCCAAAGGCGTGTTGTTCGTCACGATCGAGGACGAGACCGGCGTCGCCAACGGCATCCTCTGGCCTGACCGGTTCGAGATCTACCGCCGCCAGGTCATGTCGGCGTCGATGATCGCCATGCGCGGGCGGCTGCAGAAGGAAGGCGAGGTCATCCACATCATCTGCGATCGCATCACCGATCATGACGAGATGCTGCGTTCGATCGGCCGGATGGAGTTCACGGTTGCGCCAGGCCGCGGCGACGGCGCGAGGAACGGGGGCGGGCCGGATCCACGCGATCCCTCCACCGACCGGGACTGGGCGCCGCGAGGGCGGACGCTGTCCTCGCGGCCGTTCGGCACGCCGGACGAGCAGGGCCAGCTCCTGCCCATCCGGAGCCATGATTTTCATTAGGCTGCTGTCCTCGCGGTCCGCCAGGCGCGAGCACAAGTGCGCCGGCCTGGAGATCCGCTTCGGATCATTCCTCGTCGCGTACCGGGCCATGGCCGTTATGGATATCAAGAAAGAAGCGCGCCATTCTCACCTCTCAGCGATATTCGGGGGTCAACCTGCATCGCCATCGTTCCGACCCCCGCTAGATCACGCCCGCGATCAGTCCCAGACTCTGTGCTTCCCCGGCATCCAGATACCAGTCCGATGCGGCCCGGCTGACCACCTCATCGATTGCGACGCGCGAACCGCGCACCAGATTTTCGAAACCCTCGCGCTGTATCGCGATCGAGCTCTCGATCTCGGCGATCACCGCCTTCACCGGTGCGAGGCAAGTGGTGAGCGGTCCGTCGAGCGAGAGTGTCTTGCACAGCCGGCGCTCGTGGATCATCAGCCTTGTTCCGCGGGTGAGATAGCGGTTCTCGGGCGCGAAAAACGCCATGAACGTCGAGCCTGCCGAATAGATCGCCGCCTTGCCCAGAAAGACGAAGCGTCGGTTGGGCTCCAGATCGCTGTGGAAGCGGATATCCTCGCCCATCATGCGCGCGATCTCGGGATCGCCGCCCAGTGTGGAAAGCTCCACGACCACCAATCCCTCGGCGGGCGCAACCGATAGCTGGTCACGGAACCGTCCATACATGGCGTCGTCGATCGACCCGGCAAGCAGGATGGCCGGGTTGCAAAAGGATGATGGCTCCAATGGTTCAGACGGCATGGACACTCCATTCTTGAAAAGGGCGGAGCGCCAGACCTCAGGGGCGCTCCGGTGGCCGTCGCCGTCAGTCTCGCTGGCGAGCGAAGCTGGTGTCTTTGACGGTTTCGGCGCCGGGGATGACCGCGTCAACATCCTCTTCGCCTTCGTCGCCTGACGTATCCTCGCCTTCGTCATCGTCGGCGCTGCCACCTCCCTCGGCTTGACCATCTTCACCGTCGCCGAAACCGGAGTCTCCCAGCGTGTTCTGGGTGTCCTTGCGCTGGCTATCCTCAGCATTGCCGAACTCGGCCTGGCGGGCATCTTTGCCACCGCCGAACATGGGGGCGTCGCGATTGTCGCTCATGATGATCTCCTGTCTCTTCCACCCGGCGGCGCGAAGAAGTGGCGGGCGGCCTGCGAAGTTCCCGACAGAAAGAAAAATATGCTTTGTTTAGCTTGGCTTGGTTTGATCGGCCGGTGGGTTACGGCTGGTCTCGTCCGGCAATGGAACACCACAGTCTTGCGCTGCGTCTTATGGCGATGTGGTCGCGCGATACGCTCGATCGCGGCACCTGCGCTCGGTTGGGAATGGTGAGATGGCGAAGCTGAAGGTCTTTCGGACGCCGATCGGTTTCCATGACGCCTATGTGGCCGCGCCAAGCCGGAAAGCGGCGCTGGCGGCCTGGGGCGCCGATGCGGACCTGTTCGCACGTGGCGTCGCGGAGCTGGTGACGGATCCGAAATTGATGGCCGAGCCGCTCGAAAAACCCGGCGAGGTGATCCGGCGTGTGCGTGGCACCGCCGCGGAGCATATTGCCGCCTTGCCGCCGGACCGTTTGCGAGCCGCTTTGAGGAAAAAGCCGTTGAAATCCGGACGGTCAGCCGCGTCCGACGTATCTCGTACCGCGCCCGGATCTGAGCCGCCCAAACCAAAGGCTCCCAATTCGAAGTCCGCCGACGCACGTCCGAAACCCAAGCCGCCCAAGCCGCCTCCGAAACCAAAACCACGTCCGTCACGCGCCGGGCTCGATGCGCTGGAAGAGGAGATGGCGGCGCTGGAGGCTCGCCAGAGCAAGCAGATGCGCGATATCATTGCCGAACAAGCTGAGCTCCAACGTCGCAAGGTGGATATGGAGCGCGATCATGACAAGGAACGTGCGGCAGTTCAGGCGCGGCTCGATCGTGCGAAGGAGAAGCTGGAGCGCGCGCTGGAGGGCTGGCGGCGTACTGCGTGAGGGATGCGCGTCCGTCTGGTGATGACCGTCTGGTACAGGTGGATAAGAAGGGCTTGTGCGATCAGCCGACATCAACGTTGCCGGCGATCCTGAAAACCGTGTCTATTTTCCGCGACGGCGCTGCCGGGCCGGTTTTTCCGCCAGTTCGATCCAGACCGGCGCGTGATCGCTGGTCTTCTCCCAGCCCCTGGGCTCGCGGTCGACTTCGGCGCTGGTCAGCCGGCTGGCGGCCACCGGATTGAGCAGGTGATGATCGATGCGCAGCCCCGCATTGCGTTCGAAAGCGCGGCGCAGATATTTCCAGAATGTATAGATCGTCGCGTCCGGATGGAGATGGCGAAGCGCATCGGTCCACCCCTGGTCGAGGAGCCGGGCATAGGCCGCGCGGACCTCGGGCGCGAACAGCGCATCGTCCAGCCAGCGTTCGGGGGCGTAGACGTCGCGCTTGGTCGGCATGACATTATAGTCGCCGGCGATGACGACGGGCGCATCCAGGCCGACAAGCGTCGCCATATGGGCGTGAAGCCGGGCGAACCAATCGAGCTTATAGTCGAATTTCGGCCCCGGCCGGGGATTGCCGTTCGGCAGATAAAGGCAGCCGACAAGCACGCCGCCCACCGCCGCCTCTATGTAGCGACTGTGGCTGCCCTGCGTGTCGCCGGCAGGCCACGCCGGGTCTCGTGGATCTCGCCGACCCGGCTAAGGATCGCGACACCGTTCCACGCCTTCTGACCATGCCAGACCGCATCATAGCCGAGATCGCGGATCGGGCCTTCGGGGAAGCGCTCGTCTGGCGCCTTCAATTCCTGAAGGCAGACGATATCGGGTTCCGTCAATTCGAGCCAGCGCAGCAGCACCGGAAGGCGGCCATTCACGCCGTTCACATTATAGGTTGCGATCTTCATGCTGCGAGGTCGATGATTTGCCTCCATGCCCCGGCGCCGCCTCAACCGTTGACGATCGTCCCGCCATTGGGATGGAGCACCTGCCCCGACATGTAACTCGAATCTTCACAGGCGAGGAACAGGAAGGCGGGCGCAACCTCGTTCGGCTGGCCGGGCCGCCCCATCGGCGTCTGCTCGCCAAAATGTTCGAGCTTCTCCGGACTTGCGCCGCCGCATGGATTGAGCGGCGTCCAGATCGGACCCGGCGCGACCGCGTTCACGCGAATGCCGTCCCCGATGAGGTTTTCGGACAGGGAGCGCGTGAACGCCGTGATCGCCCCCTTGGTCGAACTATAGTCGAGCAGTTCCTTGCTGCCCTGATACATGGTGACGCTGGTGCAGTTGATGATCGCGGCGCCGGACTTCAGGTGCGGCCGCGCCGCCTGGACCAGGAAGAACATGCCGAAGATGTTGGTCTGGAAGGTCCGGCGCAATTGCGCCTCGGTGATGTCGGTGATGTCTTCGTCGGGATGCTGCTCGCCGGCATTGTTGACGACAATGTCGATCCGCCCGAACGCCTCGATCGTCCGGTTCACAATCTCGTCGGCGAAATCGCGCTCGCCGATATCCCCGCGAATGGTGATCGCGCTCCGGCCCTCGGCCTCGACGATGCGTCTGGTCTCCTCTGCATCGTCGTCCTCCAGCAGATAGACGATCGCGATATCGGCGCCTTCGCGCGCGTAGAGCGCGGCAATCGCCCTGCCGATGCCGCTATCCGCGCCGGTGACGATCGCGACCTTGCCGGCGAGCCGGTCCGAGCCCTTGTAGCGCGGCCGCCAGTCGGGCTTGGGTTCCAGCCGGCTTTCATGACCGGGGAGCGCATCTTCATGGATCATCTGGTCGGTTTCGGTCATCTGGCCTCTCCTTCTGGGTGAACAACTCTTTGAGGGGCCCAGGAGTTCTCTGACGCATGAACGGACGATCGCGCCCATGCGGTGGCCGAAACCCGGAGGAGACAGGTCGATCGCGCTCAAGGCCTTGGCTCTCAACTGCACGCTGAAGGCAGACTCCGGTGAGACGAGTTCGACCGATGCGATGATCGCGGTGCTGGAGAAGGCGTTCGCCGCCGGGAAGGTAATCAGCTCTACTAGAGTCAGGCCAGCGCCCACCGAGCGCCCGATCAAAAATCGGAGCGCGAGGTCGATTAGCCGAGAAGGCCCGCCAAAGCAGCTCCGCGATGGGGCCGACCCCATTCGACTTTGGCCACCGAAGTCTGCTCGAAAAATTCGGGCAGCCAACGACTTGCAGAGATCGTTATTTAGCGTATAAGCCTATTAGCTAAATCACGCAATCCATCATTACAGGGGAGTGAGGCGGCTGGGTGGGCGGTCCAGATCATCGAACGCTCGCTCTGGATGCAAAAGGTACGAAAGTCACAGATTCATCTAATTATAGTATTAAACTGAAGATTTTCGGAAATGTCCGGGTACGAGTGGCGCAACTCGCAGCCCTACGACCCTGTGCGCGATCCAATTCAAAAACAGAGCGAGATCGAAAAGGTCGCGCAAATCATTAGAGGGGGAAATATGAAAAGAAAACTCTATCTTCTCGGCACGAGTGCTGCCGTGGCGTTGTTCGGTTTCGCGCCAGTTTCCGCTAATGCACAAGATCCGGCCAGTCCTTTGAACAAACATTTACAGGATAGGGGGCAAATGCCTGGCGAATCGAACAGTGCGGACACTTCTCATGACATTGTCGTCACGGCGGGGAAGCGACAACAGACGTTGGTCGACGTGCCATCCTCGGTCAGCGTTATCACCGGCGCCGAACTGGAACGCGATCAAGCACGCACGTTTCAGGATTTCCTCAAACATGTTCCCGGTTTGCAGGTAAATGAATCCGCACCGGGTGCTGCCCGCCTCACGATCCGCGGTCTCAACACGGGCGGTACCGCCTCTACGGTTTCCGTATATGCTGACGAGTCGCCGTTCGGATCGAGCAGCGGGCTTGCCAATGGAGCGATCCTGGCAGGCGATTTCGACACCTTCGACATTGCGCGGATCGAGGTCCTCAGGGGCCCTCAGGGCACGCTCTACGGTGCCAGTTCGCTGGGCGGCGTGCTAAAATACGTTACCAATGCGCCCGATCCGGGCAAACTCGATGTTCGCGTCCGCGCCGGCGTCGAGACGGTGAAGGATGGCGGTGCCGGCTATCTCGGAAATGCCATGGTCAACCTGCCGCTGACAAGCACTTTGGCGGCGCGAGTCTCAGGCTTCTATCGTCGCGAGGGCGGGTTCATCGATTCCATCGGCACCGCCGGCTCGCAGATTGCGCAGAATATCAATGGCCATCGGGTGTATGGCGGCCGTGCTTCGCTGCTCTGGACGCCTGGGGAGCATACCTCCATCCGCCTGACCGCATTGCTGCAAAATATTCAGTCCAACGCGCCGGCAGTGGTGGAGAGCAATCCGAATACGCTTCAGCCACTGTACGGCAGGCGCTCCCAGTCGATCTACGTGACGCCTTTCGGCGATGTCGACTATCGCCTTTACAACGGCACCGTCAATTTCAACCTGGGCTTCGCTGATCTCACGTCGGTGTCCAGCTATTCGACCCAGCGGCAATCCGGGCGCACCGACGCAACCTTCACATTAAGCCCGTTCGTGGCTGCCTACGCGCCTTTCTTCAATCCATCGGCTGTGAGAAATCAGGTTTACGGTGGATCGAACGTCAACCTCGAAAAATTCACGCAGGAAGTCAGGCTGTCGTCATCTGAAAGTAATCTTGTCGACTGGATTGTCGGCGCCTTCTACACACATGAGGACGCACTGATTCATCAAAAATATGTGCCTGTTGTGCCAGGAACTCTGACCGAGATTTCTCCGTTTCCGGATCTCGTGACCGCCGACCTTGCCTCCAGCTTCGAGGAGGTCGCCATATTTGCGAATGCCACGGTGCATCTCGGCGACCATTTCGACATCGATCTTGGGGGCAGACGGAGTCATAACAGGCAACGCGCCGACCAACTGATAACGGGTTTATTCGCCCCGCCGTCGCCCGGTCGTTTGAGCCAGGCCTCGTCAGAGAATGTCTTTACCTATTCGGTCGCGCCAAAGTTCAAGTGGAACAACCATGTTTCAATCTATGGGCGTGTGGCCAAAGGCTATCGGCCCGGCGGCCCCAACGTCCTGGCACCTGGGGCACCTCCCGGTTCCGAGAGCTACGACGCGGATACAGTCATCAACTATGAGGTGGGCGTCAAAGCGGAGACCGCAGACCGCAAGTTCTCGATCGAAGTTGCAGGCTTTTACATCGATTGGCGGGACATCCAGTTGATAAACGCGGTCTCGACCCCGCAAGGCAATATCACCTTCAATGCGAATGGCGGGCGCGCCCAGAGCGAGGGCGTCGAATTCGTGGTTTCGGCACGTCCGGCCCCCGGCTTCCAAGTATCCATAAATGGGGCATACAACCACGCGTTCCTCAAAGACCCAGTCCCCTTGCTCGGCGGGCGTTCGGGCGACGACCTCCCGTACACGCCTAAATACACAGTCAGTTTGAATGGTGACTACAACTGGCGACTGTCAGATGGGGTAAGAGCGTCGATTGGCGGATCGCTGCGCTCCGTGTCAAAGTCGATGTCCGGTTTTAGTCAGGTCGTCGGGTATCAGCGCGTCGTTCCGGCGCGCGAGGTGGTCGATCTACATGCGGGTCTGGACTTCAGCCGCTTCCAACTCGCGGTGTATGCGACGAATTTGAACAATGCTGATGAGGCGTTGTCGGTCGGGGCCCCCGGCAACTACCCCGCCGGCGCGGCCACCACGGGAGTGATGCGCCCTCGCACTCTGGGCCTATCGCTGACGGCCGGCTTTTAGCGTGTTGGCGCGCGAAATCAGCAAGCAGACTGAAGCGCGATCACCATACCATGCCGAGCGCCAAAACTGACGGTCTGACGTCAGGAAAGATCGTCCGTCGCGTTGGACTCGCTGGCTTAATCGCCAGCGAGTCCTTTCTCCGGCGGCGGTCAGCAGAAAGTTCTGCACTTCAGGCCGTGGTCGCTGGAACGAAGCCGGTGGCGACCCACAGCAGCAGATCGGTCCTGACGGACCCATTGAATCAAAGCGGAACCCCTGTGAGGGGATCGCGCTCGTATTGCTCCAGCAACGGCGGCCCGGTGATTTCCTTGGCTAACTGGGCAGACTTGTCCTTGGAAATATCTTGTGTGCACAGGACCCCTACCAAATGCATCGCGACTGCTTGAAATAATCCTCATCGGCACTTGGGCTGCAATTCGGCCTTGCCAGGGGCAGCGTGTTAGGGTATTAGCGATTTAACTAAACGGTGGTGGCATGAACGAGGTATTCGACGCGTTGGCGCATCCCATACGGCGACAGGTATTGGAAATGCTGAAGGACGGCGGCAAGACGGCCGGCGTGCTGGCAGACGCTTTTCCGGTGTCCAAGCCAACGATGTCGGCCCACTTCGCCAAGCTCAAGTCGGCGGGTCTGATCCAGGGCGAGAGCAACCGCGGAAGCATCGTTTACACGCTGAACATGTCTGCGCTGGAGGAGGTCGTACACGGTTTCATGGCGCGCATGCGGGTCGGCGAGGGAAAGGAATAACGAAATGCGCTGCCGCTCCTTGATCCTGACCTCTATCGTGGTCGTTGTTCTGCTGGCGACCGTCGCCGTGGCCGCATTGTGGCGACTGCCTGCAGACACTTTGTTGCCGGTGCACTGGGATGCGGCGGGTGAACCTGACCGTTTCGCAACTGCGCTATTTGCGCTGTTCTTGCCGGTCATACTTGCGGCAGGTCTGTCAGCGCTCTTTGCCACCGTCCCGCGGATCGAGCCGTTGCAGGATGAGCTGACGGGAAGCGCCGCGCTCCTGAAGGCGTGCTGGCTGGGCCTATTGGCCATAGCTTGCCTCATGCAGATTACTATCGCCGCGCCAGCGTTTGATCTGGAACCACCGGCGAGGCTGCCTCTTATCGGTGTCGGCGTCCTGTTGATTATTGTCGGTAATTTCCTGCCGAAATCTCGCCCCGGCTTTTTTGTCGGAATCCGAACACCCTGGGCAGTAACCAATACGGACAATTGGGTTGCCACGAACCGCTTTGGATCCCGTGCGATGATGACGGGCGGATTAATGATCGTTCTGGCCGCACTACTGCCCATTACAGTGGACGCAAGGACGATCATTGTGGTGAGCGGGCTCATCCTTACCGTCTTTTCTCCCAGCTTTTATTCCTTGCGGCTTTGGATTCGGCGCAAGCCCCAAGCCTAACCTCTCATACGGAGTACTGTCATGTTGATTGCGTCACTCGCGATGATGATCGCTGCTGCCCAAATCACGCCAGCGAGCCCTGCGCTACAAAACCAGGTCGGCGTAGAGGTTGAGGCGCCAGGACCTGAAGGGCCATTGCGAGGAACGATGATCCGTCCTGCGCGAGGCAAGCCGATAGTGCTGATGATCCCGGGTTCTGGACCAACCGATCGCAACGGTAACAATCCCGCAGGCATCGGAGCTGCCTCGTATCGGCTGCTTGCGGAAGGTTTGGCCCAGCAGGGCATTGGTAGCGTTCGAATCGACAAGCGCGGAATGTTCGGCAGCAAGAGTGCCGTTCGGGATGGGAATTCGGTAACGATCGAGGATTATGCTCGCGATGTGGGTGTGTGGGTCGATGCGGTCCGAGCGAGAACAGGCGCTAAATGTGTCTGGGTGCTTGGCCACAGCGAGGGCGGTCTGGTGGCGCTCGCGGCTGCTGAAAAGGTCGACCATCTCTGCGGCCTCGTGCTTGTCGCTGCGCCGGGCCGACCGCTAGGCGTTGTCCTCAAAGAGCAATTGCATGCGAACCCCGCTAACGCGCCTGTTCTAAGTGATGCCGATCATGCGATCGAAGAATTGACGGCCGGGCGCCGCGTGGACACCGCGAAAATGGCTCCGGGGCTCGCGCCGCTGTTTCATCCCGCCGTCCAAGGATATCTGATCAGCGCGTTCGCACAGGATCCCGCCAAGCTGGCGCGCGGCACTCGCAAGCCAATCCTGATCCTTCAGGGGCGAAGGGATATCCAGGTGTCTGTTGCGGATGCGGAGCGACTGAAGCAGGCGCAGCCGCGAGCGACGCTCATATTGCTGCCGGACACCAATCACGCTCTGAAGAGGGTCAGTTCCGATGACATGGCCGCCAATATCGCAACCTATGCTGCTGCCGATCTGCCGCTAGCACCTGGTGTGGTAGATAGTGTCGCCCGCTTTGTGAAATCGCACTAAGCGCAAGGCGAGCCCTTAACGGCGATCTTCACGTTGCCCAGCGCGTCGGCGCTCATCGATTACGTTCGAAAGACGTGTCGGGTGTCGCTGCGCCTGCGCAGCATCAATCCTGGGCCAATGTCCACGCCCAAGGCGATGGTCCGGTGACTGTGAAATTCGCGGATCCGGTCAGCGCAAAGCGCGGCCAACCGCCAAAGCAAAAAGGAAACATGATGCGAAAGCTGGGTTTAGCGCTTTGGGCGCTTGGAACGGTTGCGGTACTCTCCCTGCTGCTCGCACCGATGGAGGTCTTGAAACCCGCCGGCGTAAATTTGAGTCCGATTGTGTTTCGCGCACTGGCGCTGATCAATCCGCTGATGCTGATGACGGGCGCGGTTCTGCTTGGGTGCTGGGCTTCGCAGAAAGTGGCGCTCGATGCTCCATTGCTGCGCGCGCTGATCGAGGGCACCGGCGCGGGTGCGGTATTGCGGCGGCAGGCGGTTCCGGCCTTGATCGCCGGTCTTGCAAGCGCGGCGATCTTGATCGGTTATGGCATACTTACCAAGGGGTGGTTTGCAAGTCAGTCCGCGGCCGCAGCATTTGATCTGCCCTTGGTCACCAAGATGCTCTACGGGGGCTTGGCCGAGGAAATCCTCATGCGCTGGGGCTTGATGTCTTTCATCGCGTGGATTGTGTGGAAATTGAGCGGCGCGCGCACGGCGGCGCTGGTTGTCAGCGTAGTGCTCGCTTCACTGCTCTTCGGCGTTGGCCATCTGCCGGCAATGTACGCACTGATGCCATCTCCGCCCCTTAGCTTAGTGGCGATGGTCCTTGCAGGCAACGCCGTACCTGGCATGCTCTTCGGTCTGCTTTACTGGCGTCGGGGCATTGAAGCCGCAATGATTGCTCACGCGCTCGCCCATCTTTTTTCCACAGTGGCGATAGCCCTCAGTCAGTGAGAGGCTGAAACAGCCGGACTTAAGCCGGATGCCGAGCAGGCGGATGAAGGTGGCCCAGCGCACGCAAAATGATGTCGACGCCAGAGCGCCGCTGGGGGTTGCCAAGCATCAGTGCCGTGACGTCGGGAATTCGGTCGAAGGCAAGACCTTTGCTGATCGCGAATCTTACTGCCCGCCGGATGAGCGCCTTGCCGGAATGACATCCCCTGCAGCGGCCGCTGGCGGCGCCAGGGTGCGCCTCCATCACGATGTCATAGCGCTTTGGATCGAACGCCTGCGCGGCCGCCGCTTCGCTCTCGGCTTCCTGGAAGGCGATGACATCCGCGTTGAGGCCATGCGCGATGCGCCGCATCGCCTCATAGTCGCCGGCTTCGCGCCGTTCACAGCCGGTGCCGTCCGGCGCGGGGATTTCGAGATTACAGCTTGCAAGCCTGAGTGGCGCCCAGGCTGCGGGCGCCGCGATGAGTGGTGCGGGATCATGGCGCAAGGCGCTTCCGCACACCGTGAGAAGAAGACCGAAAGGCGTGAGCGAAAGGGATCTTATGCCTCGCCTAGAGGACGATTGGCGCCTGCATCAACCATCTATCGCCATGGTCATCAGTAGGAGGCGGCTGTGGGTTCGCTCGGTCGTCGATAAAGCGGACCGCTCGCCTTGGGACAGCAGTACGGGGTCGCTGAGGCGTCTTGAAAGCAGAGTGCATCCTGATTGCCGCTGCCTGGGCGGTCATGGCCGGGTGGCCGGCGCGTATGTCCAGGCCGAAAGGCTAAAAGCGCTGGCACATGCCTCAAGCATGGTTCTCACCGCCCGGCTCGCCGGATCTGGTCTTCTCACGGACCGCCGGTCAACAATCGCCGAATATCGGCACTATAGATTTTTTATACCGGTCCGACCGTTCCAGCCTCTGCCTGCCGCAAATCCCTGCGGCACGAGAGGAGCAAGGTCATGGACCATCTCAACGAAACCAATGAAACGCTCGGGCAGGATCTGGGCGCTGCCAGTGTCGAGACCCGCGGGTTCGGCAAAGGCCAGCGCGACATTCCCGACGAGCAGTTCCCGGTCTCGGGCCTGACCGACGACTGAGACGGGTCGGGTGCACGGGCCCTGACCCGTGCACCCGGTTCGGCGTGATCATGGGGTACCAGCTTCATCCCGACCTGAGTTTTGCCAGGTTCGAGACCGATCTCATCTTTCTCGATCTGTCGCGTGACCGCTATTTCCGGTTGGGCGCGCGGGAGGCGCAGGCATTCGTCCGGCTGATCGATGACGAAGCGGATGATCGTGACATCTCCGCGCTGCAGCGGCTGGTGCGGCATGTGCCGGGCAGCGGCGTGCCCGCGCCCGTATCGATGGCGCTGCCAGCCCGGCAATATGATTCCCATCCCGACCTGCGCGTTAGCGCCGTCGCGACTTTGTGTGCGCTTACGTCTCAGTTGCGCGCCGGCTGGCTTACCCGCCACCGTCCGCTGGCACGGATCGTGCGCGGCCTCCGCCGGGTTGGGGTGTCGAAATGCGGCGGCGCGGACAAGATGTCGTCCATCGTCGCGGCGCATGCCCGCGCCGATCTGCTTTATTCCGCGCACGACCGCTGCCTCGCAAAGTCGATCGCGCTTTACGTCACGTTGCGCCGTGCGGGCGTCTCGGCCCAACTCGTCTTCGGCGTCGCGGCCAAGCCCTTCGCCGCCCATTGCTGGGTCCAGGCAGGGGACAGGCTGGTCAATGGCGAACTCGCCGTCACCCGGCTGTTCAGCCCGATCCTGGTGATCGAATGAATCGCTGGCTCGTCCTGAACGGCGCCGACCATGGCGGTCGGGCGCTGGTCGAGGCGCAGACCAGAGCACTGGGTCTCGTCCGGCGCCACCATTGCCGCGCCTTCACCTTGCTCGCCGATCCCGATGTGCCGGTGCTGCTCGATATCGGGGCGAACGCCGCCGTGATCGGGCGACTGTTCGAGCACGCCGGGTTCGGGAGAATCGAGCGCCTCGGTCACGGGGCGCTTGCGGCGATGACCGAAGCGACCGGCTCGCGTCTGGCAACGGGTTATTGGGGAAGCTATGTCGCACTCGCCGGCGACGAGGCGTCGGGAGAATTGAGGATCCTGCGCGATCCCTCGGGCGCCTGGCCCGTCTATCGCACCCGCGCGCCCAGCATCTGGCTGGCATCGTCCGATGCGCGCCTTCTCTCGGCGGTCGCGCCCGTTAGGCTTGCGGTCGATTACGCCGCGGTCGCCGCGCGGCTGGCGCGGCCCGGTCATCATATGGCGCGCACGGCGCTGTCCGGCATGGAGGAGCTTCTGCCCGGCTTCATGCTGACGCTCGGCCGTGCCAGCCGTGTCGATGCCTTCTGGCGGCCCTGGGACCATGCCGGCGTCGCGCCCGTCGGCCCGGCGATGCTTCGCGAGACCGTCGACCGTACCATCGCAGCACTTGCAAGCTCCTATGACCGACTTCTGGTCACCGTATCGGGCGGCCTCGATTCCTCGATCATCGCGGCCAGCCTTACCGCACAAGGACGGGACATCGCGCTGCTCACCATGGCGACCGGCGATCCACGCGGCGACGAACGCGGCTATGTGCGCTTGCTTGCCGACACGCTCGGTCTCGACTTCGTATCGCTAGGCTATGATCATAGCGACATCGATATCGGCCACGCGTCGAGCGCGCATCAGCCCTGGCCGGGGGCGCGCACCTTCGCGCAGGGCTATGACCGGCGCCGCCAGCAATACGCCGCGTCGATCGGGGCCGGTGCGATCTTCAGCGGCGACGGCGGCGACAATGTGTTCGGGCTCACCATGTCGGCGAGCCCGGTGGTCGACCGGTTGCGCGCAGACGGGATCGGCCCGGCGTTCCGGACGTCGCTCGATATCGCGCGGCTCACCGCCTGCGGCGTGCCGGCGGTCTGGCGAAAAGCGTTGGCCAGATTGTGGCGCGGCAGCGGTGCGCTGGGGAGTCACGATGCGTCGCTCCTGAGCGCGCGGGCGCTGGCGATGGCGGCGGGCGTGGACGACCACCCCTGGATGGCGCCGGACATGCCGCTTCCGCCGGGCAAGGCCGCGCATATCGCCAGCCTCATGCGCACGCAGCGTTACGCCCAGGGCTATGCGCCGGGCGCGGCCGAGGCGGTGTTGCCGCTGGTCGCCCAGCCGGTTGTCGAGACCTGCCTTGCTATTCCCTCCTGGCGCTGGTGCGAGGGCGGCGAGAACAGAGCAGTCGCGCGCACTGCCTATGCCGATATCCTGCCACCCGAGATAGCACGCCGCCGGACCAAGGGCGGGCCGGACAGTTTCTGTGTCGAACTGGTCGAACGTAACCGACCGTCGATACGCGAAATGTTGCTGGGCGGGTTGCTTGCCGGCCATGGGCTGCTCGATCGCGATGCGGTGGCGGCGTCGCTGGATGGAGGTCAGGCCGAGCGCGGCGACGTGCATCGGATCCTTGCACTCATCGATACCGAGGCCTGGGCGCGCTCCTGGAGTTGAGCGCGCGCGGTATTTTATGCGGACAGTGCGGCCTCGAAGCTCTGCTCGAACATGTGCAGCCGTTTCAACATGGCGGCGGTGATGCTGTCATGAATTTCCCCGGTGAAATCCTTGGGCATTCTGGCAAGGGCAGCTTCGGGCGCTGTCTCCGCCTTGGCGAGGATATCGGTAACCGCCTGCCGCATGACCGTGGGGCCGAGTCCGGCCTCCTTGCCGGTCTCCGCGAAATGCCGTCCCGCGATGGTGAGGAGGGTGTATTTGCGTGACGCACCCACCGACATGGCCAGCTTGTATCGGTTGTTGGGGATCTGTTTGCGGTCGAATGCTGGTTGTGCCGAGAGAATGTCGTAAAAGGGCGTGAGGCCGTAGCGCCCGTCCGCTCGCAGGAAGATGCTGAAATTCTTCGCATGGCCATCGGTCGCGCCGATCAGCCAGAAGATGATCTGGGCCTTGAAGAAAGCCGCCTGGTCGTCGAAGGGCTTGTCGGCCCCTCGCAGGAGCTTGAGGCTTTCGACCACGCCGGGGCCGCCATTATTCTGGTATTTCTTCGTGGGACGAACGCCCAATGCCTGGCAGAAATCCTCCTGCGGCAGGCGCAGGAGTTGAGCCCCGCTCCTCCAGCGCCGGTCGAAGCGCTCGACCACAAGGACCCTGGTCTTGCCGAATGTGACGATGTCGGTTCCGGCGACCTCGAAGCCGAATGCCCGCATGAGTTCGAGGCAATAATGCTCGTTGTCGACGCTCGCCGCCATGTCGATCATGCCGAACGCCGTCGCGATATGGCCAAGCTGGGGCTTGAGGATATGCGTTGTCGGTGTCGCGCCGATAGGACGCATCCACTTGCCTTCGTGAAAGAGGAGGGCGGTCTTCTCCTGCGCGCCCGCGATGGAGATCCGGAAATCCTGGTCCCTGTCCATGCCGAGGGGCGCCTTGGCGAGACCGGCGAGGATCCGCTCGATCTCGTCGTCGTCGACCGGCTCACCCTGGATAGCTGGGCCGCCAACATGGTGTTCGCCCTCGGGAAGGAACCGCATCGCCCCGATACAATCGCGCCCGATGCTTTCGAGCAGGCTGAAGCTGTCGGTGCCCTGCGCGCCGACCCGCTCTGCGACACGCTTTCGGACGTCCGGATTGTCGGGAAGCAGATTGTCGAATACCGCGGCGACGGGTGCGCCGCTGTAGGGCGTGGCGCGCAGGGGAAGCGACAGCGAAATCGCGAAGGCGGGATCCCAGTCGAGCCAGTCCTGATCGTACCGGAAATGGATCCCGCCGCCAGGTTCCTTCACGAGATGTCCGGCAACGCGATTGTTGATCAGCACTGTCAGCGGAGCGTGAGCCTTGCGGCGGCCCATCAGAAAATATCCTCGATCGCTCTGCCGGGCTTGCCCGATCTCGGCTCGATGGTGATGTCTAGATCGAGCGCGGCGAACAGCGCGAAGATCGTCGATAGCTTCGCGCCTTCCTGGCCGCTTTCGATTTTTGAGACCTTCTCCTGACGCAGGCCCGTCAGATTCGCGAGTTCGGTCTGGGTCAGGTTCCGCTCCCGGCGGGTCCTTTGAATGATGTTCCCCAATTGGCGGGGAGAGCGGGCGATGAGCGACATGAAATATCTCCTGCCGCTTTATATGTCATAAATCGCATAAAGTAGCAATATGTCATTTTCAGCATAAAGTACCCTTATGCTGTTTTCGTCATAAAATGACGATATATCGAAAACGGCATAGGCGCATCGTCGCTGCCCGGCACCTGTTCGGCCAGGCCGACTTCAAGCGGTCAGTGGGACAGGGGGTGATCCCGTCGTGCCCGCATCGCGCGCCAGCGCGCATAGTGCGAGACGAGCAGGGGGAAGGAATCCTCCCTGTCCTTCAGCCAAAAGTCGAACCAGGCGAGATTGCGCTCATAGATGGCCAGCCGGTGCGCCGGCTGGCGCTTGAAATGGCGCTCGTCCGGAAACACCACCATCTCGACCGGCTTGCCGGCTGCCTGCAGCGCCCGATAGCTTTCGAGCGCGCCGAGATACTCGTCGTCCGCCAGTTGCATCAGGATCGGCGTATCGATCCGATCGGCATTGATGGCGAGCGAACTGTCCGCCCAGAAGGGCGCGGCCGTCTCGCCCGACCTGGGGAAGCCGGATTTCGCATAGGCGGTGAGCTGGGTCTCGCTGAGCAGCGGCAGGAGACCGGGATCGAGACAGCAGGTGCTCATCGCGACCGCGGCGAACCGTCCGCCATGGAGCAAGGCCCATTGCACCGTGGTTGCGCCGTCGCTGAGCCCCGTGATGCCGATCCGTGTCGGATCGATATCGCCGCGCGCCAACACCCTGGCGATGCCGGCTTCGAGGGCGGACTGGACATGGCGGCGTTCAGCGAGCGGATCGCTCTGGCCGGGCTTGGCGATGGCGAGATGGAGCGGGCGCTGGAAACTGAGCACGGCATGGCCATGCGCGGCGAGAGCGCGAACCGGATATTCGTCGCCCGTCCCGCCGCGCAGGAAGCCACGCGAGCCATATTGGACGATGACGAGCGGATAGGGCGGCTTCGCCGTGCCCGGCGGCGGGAGCACCAGATCGCCGAACGTCTCGATGCCCTGGTCGTTGGTCCAGAAGAGCCGTTCGACCCGTGGTCGGGCGAGCTGCGCGAAGCCGGGATTGGGATCCCAGAGCGGCGTGAAACTGCCCGTGCGTTCGTCGAAGATCGTGATGTGCCGTGGTTCGAGCGTCGCTTCCCGGAGACAGGCGGCACGGCGGCCGGGCAGAGGACGGCAACCCAGGATCAGGTCCTGTGTCGTCGCGAGCCGTTCGATCGGCCCGTCACTTCGCGCTTCCCATCGGTAGAGCGTCAGTGCCTCGCGCGCCCTGCCCTCGCGCCGGACGAAGATGAGCGAGCCATCGTCACTCCACCAAAGGTCGGCGATCTCGCCGGTACAGGCGGTGCAGTCGAGCGTCTCCGCGCCGCGCCTGACCCGAAGCGACCGTTCAAGGCCGATACCGGCGGCGGGGTGGGTCGAGGCGATCGCGCCGCTGATCGTGTCGACCATATCGCGGCCGGCGCCGGGGCGGGGCGGTGCGAGCAGCGCTTGGTCTTGTGGACTGGCGGGCTGCGTCTCGCCGGTCCGTGCATTCATGCGGTGATAGTTTGTCCTGATGTCCGCTTCCCGCGGAAAGGGGCGTGACGCGGCGAGCGGTCGGACACGGTCATCGACCAGATGGCCGGCAAGGCCTTCGCGGCTGATCAATGCTTCCGCCTCGGCTTCGCCCGAGCGGGTGGAGACGATGATGGAGCGGCTGTCGGCGCTCCATCTGAAGTCCTGGACCGGTTCGTCGCCCTGGCTGAGCGGCCGGGAGTCTCCACCGTCCAGTGTCGCGATCCAGATCTGTGCCGCTCTGCCCGTCCGCTTGAGCCAGGCGATGCGGGTGCCGTCGGGCGACCAGCGCGGCACGATGACCGCAGGTACGCCGCTTTCGGGCAGCGCATGGCCGAACAGCGGATAGCGTTCGGCGATCACATCGCCGCCGGTGTCGAGCAGGCGTGGCCGGTCGGGTGCGTCATGTTCGAGCAGGACAAGGCCCTGGCAATAGCTGTTGGACGCAGGCTCCGCCCTGCGCAGCACAAGTGCGATCCGGCGCCCGTCGGGAGAGACTCCGAGCGGGCTTTCGAGATCGGTCCGGTCGGTCGGCTGGCCGATGTCGCGTAGCCGCGCGAGATCGGCCGCCTCGACATCGCGCGCCGCCGCTCGTGTTTCATCTTTTGTGGGAAGCAGGTCGCCACAAGGCGCCATGGCCGGTGCGGGGCCGGCCATGGCGAGAGCGATCGCATATGGGGTTGCGATCATTGCCAGCGCTTGGTGATGCTGAGCCCGACGAACCGCCCGATCGCCGAATAATTGGTCGAGTCGAACGGCGTGTAGGACACCTGGTCGGTGCGGATGGTGGCCGGCTTGTCGTTGAGGATGTTGAGTGCGGTCAGCGCGAACTCCATGTTCGACGCAAGACCGTTCGCCGCTCCGGTGCGATAGCGCAGGACAAGATCGACGAGTGTCTGGCCGGCTATGTCGGTGAGGATCGCGGTGCGATCGTCGGTTACTCCGCCGACTTGGCTCACCCAGCCCGACAGGCTGAGTCCGCCCTGCTCGAACACCGCGCCGCCGCGCGCGCGCCAATGTGGGATGTTGAAGATCGTCCCCGAGATGTCTCGAAAGGGCTGGGCATCGATCAGCTTGCGCCGGCTGTCGATATAGCTCGCCGCCGCCGACAATGTGAGCGACGCGCCGCCGTCGAGCTCAGCACGGTAGCGTGCAGCGAGATCGACGCCGCGTGCGCGCTGGCGCGCGACATTGGTGAAGCGGTTGTCGACGATGCCAACGACCAGCGCCGGATCGTAAGGGCGGCCGGTCAGGTTGTTGAGCCCGAGCGGCGCCGCCGCGATCGCCGCATCGATCTGCGCGCGGGTGGGCGCGAGGGTGACGAACGGCGCATAGGCCGCATTGGTGAGCACCCCCGTCGTCGACGCGATCGGCTCGATCACCCGCTGGCTGTAGCTGATGTCGAAATAGCTTGCCTCGAGAGACAGGCCAGCAACGGCGTTCGGTTCGAGCGTCACAGTCGCGGTCCAGTTGGTCGAGCGCTCCGGCTTGAGATCGGGATTGCCGCCCGAAAGATAGAGCATTGCGCTGCCCGCCGGCGCCGTGCCGCTGCTGAGCAACAAGGTCTGCTGATCGAGAAACTGCTGGTAGAGCGTCGGCGCCTTGAACGACTTGCCCCAGCTCGCCGCGAAAGTGACGCCGGGCGTGGGGGAGGCGACCAGCCCGAGCTTGGGCGTCGCGACATCGCCCATGGCGCGGTAATTCTCATAGCGGAGCGCGCCGCTGAGGCTCAGCCGGTCGAGCCAGGCGACGTCCATCTCGGGCGAGACCAGAGGCGCGAAAAGCTCGGCATAACCGTACCAGCTCTCCTGCGCGGCCGAGAAAGTGGACACTTGGTCGGCGAGCCCGACAAAGCTGATCCGCCGGCGGCTTTGGTCGAAGGCGTTGCGGCGATATCCGGCGCCTAGCGCCAGGCGGAGCCGTCCGGCCGGCAGCTCGATGAGCGCGCCGTCGGCGCTCAGTTCGCCGCTGGTCAGCCGATTGCACAGGCAGATGCGCGTATCATATTGATTCGCGCCGGCATTGGCGAAGATGGTCGAGAGGCGCGCGCTGTCCTCGGCATGGACGAGCCCCGCGCCGAGCGACCAGCCGCCGAGCGACGCGCTCAGTTGCGGCGCGATCGAGAAACGCTCCGAATGCGCGCGATTGACCGTGCCGTAGAAATCGTAAGCGCCGGTCGCTCCGAACGGCGCCTGCACCCGGTGGCGGCGGATATTGTACAGAAGGTCGGCGGAGAAGCGGATGCCGCTGTCGCCGAACGCCTGGTTGAGGCTGACAAGGCCGCTGCGCGATGCCTGGCTCGGATAGAGCGTCGCGCTGTCGTCCTGGCGCGCGGCATAGTCGCGCTGCCGGGCGAGTATCGCGCTGTTGCGCGACCAGTCCACCGCCGCCATCACGCCGCCCGAGCCCCATTGGGTCCCGCCGACGGCGCTATATTGCCGCTCGACGTCGCCGCCATCGGTGGCCGCGCCCCAGCGCCCGGTGACCGAAAAGCCTTCGTAACGCTTCTTGAGAAGGATGTTGACGACACCCGCGACCGCGTCCGAGCCGTAGAGCGCCGAGGCGCCGTCCGCAACGACCTCGACCCGGTCGACCGCATCAAGGGGAATGGCCGAGAGATCGACCGCATTCTGGACGCCGCCATAAGCGAGCCGCCGGCCGTTCAGCAGGGTCAGCGTCGCGTCTGGACCGAGCCCGCGCAGGTTCGGGCTCGAGGCGGAATTTATATTGGCGTTCTCGACGCCGCGCGAGCCGCCACCGACCCCAGGATTCTGCCCGCCCGTGAAATTCTGTGGAATGCTCCTGAGCGTCTGCCCAAGATCCGACTGGCCGGCATTGCGGATATCCTCCGCCGTGACCTTCACGACGGGCGAGGCGGGCGGGGCACCGCGGATGCGCGAGCCGGTGACCACGATGTCGGGACCCTCGCCCGTGCCGGCGCGGCGATCGGCGGGCCGGCGGACCGTCACCGCCGCACCCTGCCATTCGGCGACGAGGCCGCTGTCCCGAATGAGCAGCGCGATCGCATCGCGCGCATTATGGGCGCCCTTGAGCGCGGGTGCGCGCTTGCCGGCGACATCGTCGCTCGTGAACATCACTTCGATGTCCGAGACCCGGCCGATCGCGACGAGCGCGTCGGCGAGCGGCTGGGGCGCCAGATCCCATGCGATCGGTGCGGCAAGGCCGGCCGGGGCTTGGGCATAGGCATGGGCCGACGTGGCGGCCAGCATCGCGCCGACGGCGATACCGGCGAGCAGGCCCAGGCGTGGGCCGTTCAACTTGGTCATGACTGTCTCCCCTTGACGTGCCGCTCTCACCATCGGCGGCAATGTCGTCGCGGGGATCGACGCGACCGGGCGGCGGGACCTTAGGGGCCGCCCTGAAATTTTTTGTCCGTGTCGTGGCGGTCGAGCATGATCCGTGCGCCGTCCTTGTGCTGCCGGAGGGCGAGCAGCCGTGCCAGATTGGCCGCGAGATGGAGCGGGTCGTCGAGCCGGAACCGTCCGGACAGGCGGGTTTGCGCAATGTCCGGCGCGGCGGTGAGCTGGATCACGCTCAGCCGGTTCGCGCGATCGAGAAGCGCGTCGAGCGTGATGTCGCGGACATCGGCGATCGAGCGCGGCCAGTCGGGTGCCGCGCGTGGCGCGAAGCCCGGCTTGCCGCTGATCCGGCCGCGCGCCAGCGCAACGCGCTCGCCGGCTTCGAGTCTTTCGACCTGGCTCTTTCCGGCGGCACCGGGACTTGCGGTCACATCGACCGCGCCTTCGATCAGCGCGATGTCCGCGACCCCGCCGATGAGCGCCACGTCGAAGATAGTGCCGCGTGCCGCCACCTGGCCATCGGCCGCGCGCACGATGAACGGCCGCGTCTCGTGCGCGACCGCGAATCTTGCGCGTCCTTGCTCCAGCCGGAGTTCGCGGCCCTGCCCGTCGAGCCGGACGGTGACGAGGCTGTCGCCGTCCAATGTCACCACCGAGCCGTCGCGGAGCCGGAAGCGGGTGATGCCGCCTTTCACCGCTTCGAGCCGCGCCACGCTCGGCGGCGCATCCCGCGTGTTCCAGCCGAACCGCGGGGCAAGCGTACCGGTGATGACGACAAGGACAAGCACGGCCGCTGCGGCGGCGAGGGGGGCGGTGCGTCTGTTGCGTCCGAGCGGCTGTGTCTGCGCGGTGGGTGAAGCTGTGCGCTGATGGAGGATCTTCGCATCGGTGAAGCGCGTCGCGATGCGGTTATAGGCGGCGCGGTGGCCGGCCTCGGAGAGCCAGGCCTCGAACTGCGGCCGGAACCGCGCGCTGTCCTCGCGGCGCATGCGCGCGAACCATCCCGCCGCCTCGACGCGCAGCGCCTCGGCGGCATCGGTCGCGGTATCTTCGGGGCTGGAATCGGTTGGGTCGGTCATCCTCGGGTCTTATCGCGTCCCGAGCGCGCGGTCGAAATGCGCGAGCGCGCGCATCATGTGATATTCCACCGTGGCGACGGTGATGCCGAGGCGGCTTGCGATCTCGCGATAGGTCATGTCCTCGATCCGGTGGAGCAGGAAGACCTCGCGCGTGCGTTCGCTCAAGGTCGCCAGCGCGGCCTCGTAGAGATGCAGCATGTCGCCAGCCTCGAGCCCGAGCATCTGGTCCGGCGCGATGGCGGGCAGGTCCGCCTCCTCGAGCGGCACATGGCTGGCCGCATGGCGTGCCGCCGCCCGACGCGTGCGGTCGAAGACAAGGTTGCGCGCCACGCGCTGCAGCCATGCGGCGGGATTGCGGAGCGTCTCCGCGTCGGTGTCGCGCGCGAGGCGCACGAAGACTTCCTGGACCATATCGTCGGCATCGTCGCGATCGCGCACGCGGTTGCGGAAAAAGCGTCGGAGCATGGGCGCGGTGTCGCGATAGAGGCGCTCGACCGGGAGAGGCGCATGGTCGTCCGAGCGCTGCGCGCATGCGGGAGCGGCGAGCCCGGTCGCACGGCGTCCCGCGGCCCCGGTCACGTCGGATCCGCGCGGCCGGCCGCACGCCTCCGGACAAGAAAACACATAAGCGCACCATGCGCGGCCATGCGGCCACGCCGGGCGCCGCCCGGCATGCCGTCATGTCCCAAGCGCTGCCGCTTCCCCCTGTCGGGACGGGCCGGCGGTCCGGTCGCGGACTGCCGTCAATGATGCCTGGCGGGATTATCCCGGGACGCGATGCCTTGTGCGTCCACTTGTTATCATGACGCGTTCGTTTCAGGCAGGCAAGGCATGCGGAGGCTGCTAAGACATGGCCAGCTTGAAAAGGGAATGACGCCAATGCAGGTTATATTGAGCAGAATATCTTGCCCGGATCGAGATTCTTGTTAGCGAGAGCCATGTCATATGAAGCCGAATTTTCTCCGCTAGCCACAATCGGTTCGTAATGGACGGAATTGCTATGCCCATATTAGTTCAGGCTATTCATCTTTCTGAATGACGTTCGAGCCCGGGATTCGATTGTCGATTATTAGGTTTAGTCTTCACGCCAAGTCACGGCGACGTGATGATCGGCGGACGGAGGCTGACGGATTTTGCGCATCAAGATTATCGGACGCGCATGGGATCGGTATCGCAGGACGACATGCTCTACGCGGGCAGCCTTGCGGAGAACATCAGTTTGGTCGACGCCGAGATCGATATGGCGAGGGTATATGAAGTTGCCCGGTTGGCATGTGTCCACCACGACATCCTGTCGATGCCGTTGCAATATGATAGCCTCGTGGGGGACATGGGTTTCGCCCTGTCCGGCGGGCAGAAGCAGCGGGTCCTGATCGCTCGCGCACTTTATGGCCGCCCAGACATCCACATTCTGGACGAGGGTGCCGCGCATCTCGACCCGGACACCGAAGCGCGGGTCCTGGCCTCTCTAAAGAAACTTGAGATCGCCAGGGTGGTCATCGCTCACCGTGCCCAGTCGGTGGCGGCCGCGGACCGGACCATTGCGATCGCCGATGGCCGCGCGACCCTGGTTTCGGCGTCACCGTCATCGATGCCGCTGCCGTTCAGATTGGTTGCGTCGCCAACAGCCCTTCCACGCTGACCGAGCTGAAAGGTGACGCGCTGATGTCGGGGCGGATTGACCGGTTTTTGAAGGATGACGCAGCGGGTCAGCTCGCCAGCCATCCGCCCACCGTGCTGGTGAGCTCATCGGGCGCCTCCTGTCCTACGAGGCTGGGTTCATCTATTAGACCGATGCTCTGAAATCGGAAGATGTTGCTGACGGTGGCCTCGCCTCGAGATTTAAGCTGATTCCATACCCAGTCGTTGCCCAGTGTCTCGGATCTGTGTCCGACCATCACATCGGTGCGACCGAGCTTGAACTTCATCATCATCCCCGTGTCTCATTCTTAGGTACGATCCTAGGCACGCCGCCGAAAACCCGCCAGACGAAGACGACGCCGTTTTGGACGGAATGGTCGGCTGTGTGTGCGGACATCGCGCTGCGCGCGATGGCGCCTTTATTGCCTGCCCCGTGAGTGGGGTGGGCGGTGCTCCCTGCTAGGCCCGCCTCGGCAGGCCGCAACCCCTTGCGTGCCGCAAGGGGTCCTCCACTTCGTTCCGGCCCTGCAGGTGCGCCCTGCCGCGCCCGGCGGGCCTCTTCGGTCGCTTTTCGCCGCCCACCCCACTCCCGGGGCCGGGTGCGCGGGAAGAGGAAGGGAAGGGGATGCGTCGTCTTTTGCCGGGGCTGTGTCGTGATCGGCTCGATCGCTACGCGGCGGCGGTCGCGGCGCTTGATCCGGTGACCCGTGAGGTGTTCCGGCTGCATCTGGTCGAGGAACTTTCTTTCGGGGAGATCGGCGAGCGGCTGGGCCTCGATATGGACGCGGTGGAGGAGCGTCTCGCCGCCGCCTTGGTCGCGCTGTTCGACTGAGCGGGCAGGGGACGGGAGCAGGGGCGTCGGGTGGGGCGGTTCACGAGCCGAGCGGTGGTCGGGACTTTGAGCCTCCCTATTTATGGGGAGGGGCAGCGGAAACGGACTATGTCAAACTTGCCAAAGCGGCGCGGGTCGCCGAAGAGTCAGGGCATCGATGCGTAACGATCTTTCCCATCTACCTGCCGCAAAGCAGCGCGACCTGGAGCGTGTGCTCGCCGTCCTGTTCGAGGAATTCGAGGATGCGACGGCGCTTGCCTCGGGCGAGTGGAAGAAGAAGGGGCGGATTCTCAAGGTCATCCTCTACGGCAGCTATGCCCGCGGCGGTTGGGTCGATGAACCGCATACCGCCAAGGGCTATCAGTCGGATTTCGATCTCCTGATCGTGGTTTCCGACAAGCGCCTCACCGACCCGATCAAGATCTGGGAGAAGGCCGAGGAGCGGCTGACCCGCGAGTTCGGGATCACGAAGACGATCCGGACGCCCGTCAATTTCATCGTGCATACGCTGCAGGAGGTGAATGACGGGCTCGCCCATGGGCGCTACTTCTTCATGGACGTCGCGCGCGACGGGATCGCGCTGTACGAGACCGAGGGGAGTGCGCTTCATACGCCCAAGCCGAAGACGCCCGAGCAGGCGCTGGCGATGGCAAAGGAGTATTTTGAGGAGTGGTTTCAGGCCGCGATCCGCCGTCACGATTTTGTGAAGTTCGGGCTCGAAAGGGGGCATCTCAAAGAGACCGCTTTCGAACTGCACCAGACTGCGGAGAGTCTATATCACTGCGTTCTTCTGGTCTGCACCTTTTACACACCACACGTCCATAATCTCGGTTTCCTGCGGACCCAGGCGGAGCGAATTGATCGGCGACTGGTCGATGCATGGCCGCGCGATCAGCGGCGTGACCGCGCAATGTTTGAGAAGCTGAAGGACGCTTATGTGAAGGCGCGCTATTCGAAACATTATCAGATTACCGAGCAAGAATTGTCCTGGCTTGGTGAGCGCGTGGAAGAATTGGAGCGGATCGTAGAACGGGTTTGCGCCGAGCGGATTGCAGTGCTCAAACAGGCTGCTCGCCCCGCTTAATCTCTTATCGATCTAGGCATTCTATGAATCTTTGTGCTCGATCCGCTCTGGGGATCGCGACCGCTACGCGGACAAGTCGCCTCCGAAGGTTTGATTGTCCGCTGTTGGGATGGGTCCGAGCCTGGCGGTTTCGGTTACCGCAGCGGCGTAGCCGACGTTCTCGGCATACCTTTCACGCTGTCGGCTTCCGACCAACATACGCCGTTCGTCGGGAGGTGCAGGAACGCCAGCTTGTGCCATGACCTGCCGTTCGGCGGATATCAACCTGCAGGGCTGAAACGCGCTCCAATTTCGGTCATCCGGGACGCGGTCTGCGGACATCAAAAGCTGCCGTAGTCCAAGTTCGCCGTAGGCGTCAGCTACTTGGTAAGTTGCTGCTAGGCAGATAGTAGTGGGCGGGCGCGCGATGTAGCCAATCGCGACTGAGGGGGGGATAATGACAAGAGAGCGTGCGACACGCGCCTGTTTGTGGGTGGCGGTTTTGGTGGGTGGCCCGTTGCTGGGCGCCAAGCTGTTCGATCTGCTGGTCCTCGCCGGAGCTTGGAGCGCGGATCCTCCCGCGTCGCTGGCCATGATGCCGTACGGGAAGGCGTGGCCGGTCGATACAGGCGTATTTTTTATTCCGTTTTCTGCGGCCATGCTTGTTGCGGGTTTCGGGGCGCTCACGGCAGGTTGGCGGACGCCGTGGCGCTATCGCTGGCTGCTCTGCGTGCCGTCCGTCGGCATCCTCCTGCTGCTAATTCTTACAGTCGTGGCATTTTGGCCGATGAATGCGGCGCTGTATTTCCATGGTGTCCATTCACCAAAGGACACGATCACCGACGCTCAGGCGATTGCGATGGCGAGGCAGTGGGTTCTGCTGGATTGGGTCCGGGTGGCTGGTGCTCTCGCTGCATTCGTAGCACCGCTCGCCGCTTTGACGAGGCCGTGGCCCGGCGAAGCGCTTCGAAATGATCCGCCCGTCGTTCGTGCGTTTCTCGCCTTAGCGCTGCTGGGCGTGGCTGCTTTTGTCGTTTGGTTCGTGGCAAATATCTGACCGCATTGTTGGCCGCTTCTGCCGCAGTGCCCACCTCCCCAATCGACCAGCTCAAGACACCCAGAATCGTTGATGTGAGCGGCGGCTCTTGCCGGAACCCGCCATTCCGGTCGCGCGAACCAGTCGGTCGCCTATGCGCCTCAACTCCGGTCTTTCGAGGTCACTTTCGGCTTTCCCATGAGCCGCCGTTAGCGCGAGCAATCCGGTATGGCCCGGACCGAGCCGATAGCGCCCGGCCTTTCCAGCTTAGTCTAATGTTGCCCTGTTCTACCTGATGATCGATCGCAGCATGGACGACCGGCATCACGTTACGCCAATTCGCCTCATCATACCCAGTCGCTTCTCCAGCGATCTTTCGTGCGACCTCGCTTGGACATATCGTCGCTCCGGGCGCACGTTCGGCGAGCAGGCGCAGCACGGCGGCACTTGCGACGTCGATCGTCATTTCCGTTTCCGGCCGGACGTCTTGAGATCGGGCTTCGACGGCGGCTTCCATCCCGGCGGGGGAGTTGGCCGCTGTCGGCTTGTGCCAAGTCCCATGGCGCCCGGCTGCTGGCGGACCAAACCCGACGTGTCGGCCTGTGCGGCCTCTCCAGCACTTGCTCCGCCTCGCATCAGGTTGATGCGGTCACGAATACGCCGCGCCTCCTCGAAATCGAGAGCGTTCGCCGCCGCGTCCATCCCGCGTTGGAGATCCTCGATGGTATCGGTCATCACCACGCAACGCGCGGCTGCGGCTTTAGGCGGCATTGAGCCCCTTTTTCGGTCGTTCGCGCGGACGATGGTACAAAAAGGCCGCCCCTCGCGGGACGGCCCATGTATTAGCAGTGCGAAAACTCATCGCCCATATCAGGCATCCGCGCCGACATAGCGCGACCATTCCTCCTGATACCGCTGCGTGATCATTGCCTGATCCGCCGCCGGCGCCTTTTCCGACAGCTCGATGAACCACGTCCCTTCTTCCTGGTACATGTGATGCGCGACCGCGCCACGGATATGCTCGAGCTTGTTGTCGAAATCCTGGCTCACCGGATCGAGCTTCTCGAGCATGGCCATCTGCATCTTGACCATCACCTGCTCGTTATAGCCCATCGTGGCATGGCCCTTCTCGCCTGCCTCGCCGAGGCCGGGATAGACCACGGCTTCCTCCGCAATCGCATGGCCCGTCAGGATCACGCCAAGATGTTTGAGCGCAGTAGTACGCGAAGCTGCGTCACTTGCCGCCTTGGTCGCAGCGAACGCGTCTTCGAGCAGCAGATGGTGATCCAGGATCATGGCGAACCAGCCGCCCGGCACCGCGACCGCCTGCGCATTCGCGCGCGCTTCCTGCCGCGCCTCGTCGCTTTCCGGGGGGCGTGACGGCGGCGATCACTTGGTCGAGTACGGACATGCAGTTTCTCCTGTTGACGAAAAAACGGCTGTTTTCTCAAGCAGTAGAACCGGTGCCGTCGAGGCAATGTTCCGCACTCCTGGCCGAGATGGCAGGTATATTTCGCTGACTTACCGCAAGCGCACATGCCCCGTATAAGATCGCGGCTGGATTTGGCCCGAAGGCGACTCCCGATTGTTTAGTAGCGTCCAATGGGAGTTCCTAAATGATTCAGATCGAACGCGGCATAGGCCGCAAGCTGCTTCTTGTGCACGGTCTCGGCGGGAGCTGGCAGTCATGGAGCACTATCATGGGGCCCCTCAGCGCCGAACGAACAGTGATTGCGGTTGACCTTCCTGGGCATGGAGCCACACCGGCGGAGCCCGATAGCGGGACCTTTGAGGGCCTCGTCGACAGCGTCGAGCGATATATCGCGGACAAGGGACTGGAGGGCGTCGACGTCGTCGGAAGCTCAATGGGCGCGCGGATCGTGCTTGAGCTCGCCCGGCGTGGCCGCGTCGGCAATGTGGTGGCACTTGACCCAGGCGGTTTTTGGCGCGGTTGGGAGCGCACGTTCTTCAAAACCACCATTGGCGTTTCGGGGCGGCTGCTTCGGACAATCCGGCCCGTCCTGCCGGCATTGAGCAAGAACGCCGCAGCACGCACGGCGTTGCTGGCACAGTTGTCCGCCCGGCCTTGGGCGCTCGATCCGAAGATTGTTGCGACGGAGCTGGAAAGCCTAAGTACGACGCCGACGTTCGAGGCCCTAGTGCGTGACCTTGCAAACGGACCGGAGCAAGCCGGCCCGGCTGCTGATCCTGCCCGTCGTATCTTGATCGGTTGGGGCCGGCACGACCGCCTATGTCTGCCGCAGCAGGCAGCGCGGGCAAAAGCTGCCTTTCCTTCCGCCGATCTGCACTGGTTCGAGGCCAGCGGGCATTTTCCGATGTGGGATCAGCCGAACGAGACGGTTTCCGTCATCCTTGCCGCAACAGAGTGATGGGAGCGCTAAGCCGGGTTTGATGCCCACACCGGTCGGGTGAGGCAAAAGCGACCCGGCGTGCAGTTGCAACTCATGGCGCCTAGCGTCCGCTATCGATGCCGAACCGGCAGCCGTCAGTCAGCAACCGGCCCAGTTGCCGCTGTGATGACCGGACGGTGAGATAAACGCCGATTGTCGGCTCCAGACGGGAACGGTCATTCGGCATGTCGCGAGGGAATGACCGCTAAGTCCCACGCGCCCGTGCCCGGCTATCTTCCGGAAACGGGCGCCAAGGGTTCAGATCTCGGTGTTTTCGGCAAGGGCAAGCGCGTCCTCAACGTCGATCCCAAGATAACGCACCGTGTTCTCGATCTTGCTATGGCCGAGCAGTATCTGAACGGCGCGAAGGTTGCCCGTCGCCCTGTAGATGATCGATGCCTTCGTTCGGCGAAGTGAATGCGTGCCATATTCGCTCCGCATCAGGCCGACACCTGTCACCCATTCGTCGACAAGCCGAGCATACTGCCGTGTGCTCAGGTGCCCATTGTGATCAACCCGGCTTGGGAAAACATAATCGTCCACTGTTCCGCCCCGGCGTTCGAGCCATGCCAGCAAGCTCGCTCGAGCATCTGGCAGCAGCTCGAATTGAACGGGCCGACCTGTTTTCTGCTGCATGACGATTGCCCGCGTTCGGATCTGCCCGCCGCTGACAAGGTCGCCGATCTTCATCTGCACGAGGTCGCAGCCCCGAAGCTTGCTGTCGATCGCCAGGTCGAACAGCGCCCGATCTCGCAGGCGGCGGCGCTGATTGAGGTAGAATCGGATTTCCCAAATCTGCTTCGGCTTCAGAGCCCGTTTTGCGCCCACGGTCCTTCCTGCATTCCAAACCAGACGCTTGGTGGCGGTGAGTTCTGTTTCTGGCATCTCCATGATCGTTCTCCTATGGCCACATTGGCCATCTGCAGAACGCTTGCCGGCGAGGATGCGCAGGAATGGCGTTGAGGCTCGTGCCGACCAATGCCGGTCGTTTATTTCAGCTCCGGTGAACCGCCGGTCGCGTAGAAAGGGGCCGAATCGGCGGGGTGGAAAGGCCAGTCAGCAGGGCGCCCCATCTGGCATGATGCCGGCAAATTGCCATCACCGGCCAGCGTCTCGGATACTTCGCAGCACTTCGGCTATTGCATCGGTCACCACCTCCGGACGATCCCGATAGATATAATGGGTCGCGCCCGTGACGACGCGATGCGTGCCGCGTGACGACAGCGCGGCGATCGCCGCATGCATCCGCGCCCATTCCGCCTGTATCAGCGGAACCTCCTGCCTGGCCTGCCCCTCCACCGGCATCGGCGGCGGCGAGCCGGCCGTAAGCACAATGATCGGCGTATCGCCGAGCGGCCTCCATGCGGCGTGGAGCTGGCGGGTGTCCGTGCCCGAGAACATCGCTTCGAGCAGCGAAAGGTGATTACGCCGAGCCGCGGTGCGACTGTCGAGCTGGATCAACGCCTCGCGCAGTTCGGGCGGATAGTCGTCGGGCGGCGTGTTCGCGCATGCGTCTTCGCCGGAAGCTTGCGGCTTTGCCGAGTCTTTGACGACGCATGCCCTCAGCGCCTCTACGGCACCCTTCTGATAGGCGTCGATGATATCGTAAAAGGCGGGTGTCGCCCGTTTCAGTCGTGCGTCCTGGTCCGGCGACGAAGGATCGATGAGCACGATCCCCGCGACCTTGCGAGGATGGCGAAAGGCGAACATCAGCGTTTCGAAACTGCCGAGCGAATGGCCGACCAGCAGATAGGGCGGGCGGATGCCCGACCCTGCCAGAATCCGTTCGAGATCGGCGGTGCGATGGCTCACATCCTGGACCTCTACGCTCGGATCGCTGAAGCCGAAGCCGGCACGGTCCCATGCGCAGACCCGCGTCTTGCCGGCAACGGTCGACTGGATGGACCGCCAGGTCAGCGACTGATCACCTGCTCCTGCGGTCAGGATCACGGCCGGTCCACCTTCACCGACGCACCGTATACTGAGCCTCCGACCACCCGGCGCCTTCACCAGCAGCCCGGGCCGGGCATAGGCACCGAGTTCGAGCGGGGCAGGCGACGGGGCGGCGGGGGCGGGCGCCGCTATAAGAAGGCCGGGCACCAGCAACCGGACAAGGCAGCGGTACGGGATCGTGGAACGCTTCATCGGCCTCTCCATTGCGTTTCATACGCCGGATCAAAGGGTTCAGAAACTCACGCGCGCACCGACCGTGAAATAGCGGCCGACAACATCGTAATGGATGTTGTGGAGCACGGTGAGGGGCGGAGCCACATCAAACAGATTGTTGATATTGCCGAACAGGGTGAAGCTGTCGCGCACCCTGAATTGCGCGCCGATATCGACATAGGTTCGTGCGCTGATACCGTTATTGACCAGCAGATCGCCGTTCACGCCGTTCAGCAACGGATTGAACGTGCCGCCGCCGACATATCGGAATCGGGTGTCCAGGCCGAATCCGTCGTCCTGATAGGTGAAGCTCAGCACGCCGCGCCATTTGGGGCCGCCGCTGTTCACCTGCAGGCCGCTGCCGCTATCGCCGACAACGCCGGCATAGTTGAGCGCATTGGGTGCGCCGCCGGTCCCGGTATCGAAGCGCGTCCGGATCAGATGGTTCGCCAGCGCGCGGATGCGAAGCGAGCCGGGCAGGCCGATTGCGGAGAGCTGTGTTGCATAGGATGCCTCGAAATCGATGCCGCGCGTGGTGAATGCTGCGATGTTGCGGGCATTGGCCACCACCTGGGTGATCGTGCCGTGCTGATCGCGCGTGATCGCGGCGCAGGCCTCGGCAATGCCGTTGGCGCAGGCAGCGGTCAGATCCGACCCGTTGAGCGTCGTGATCGCGCCGGAGAGCTCGATATCATAATAATCGACCGACAGGCTCAGGCCGCGAAGCGACGAGGGCTGGTAGGTGGCACCAAAGGTCAGCGTCTTGCCGATCTCGGGCACAAGGTCCGGATTTCCGCCCAGCAGGGTCGTCACGAATGGCGTCGGATTATAGAGCGGATCGGTCGCGCGGCCCGCCGCATCCTGGTCGACGACGGTGCCCAGGCGAATATTCCGGGCGCCGAACAATTCGTCGATGCCCGGCGATCGGATATCGCGCGACCGGATCGCGCGCAGCAGCAGATCCCCGAATAGGCGCGCGGTTCCGCCGATTTTCCACGACCAGATGCCGCCACTCGTGCTGTAATCCGAATATCGCGCGGCACCATTGAGATCGAGCGCAACACTGCCCGGGATGTTCAACACCGGTGCCACGACTTCGGCGAACCCTTCCTTCACGCCGATTCGGCCCGATGTCGGATCGGAATAGGCTGCCACGGTGATCGGAACGCCCGGAATGTCGAAGGCGCGCGCCTGATCGAGCACGCCGTTCGATGCCCGCGCCTCTTCCCAGCGCGCCTCGACGCCGACCACCGTGGTGATCGGGCCTGCCCAGAGCGAGAACAGGTCACCCTGGATCTGCGCGAGCATGGTATCGAGCGTATTGACGCTGCGCCCGAGCTGGTCGCCGCGCGTATAGGCAAGCGCCGCGGCGGAGGCATTGCCCTGGCCGAACGGGTTGAGCGGCGCGCAGGCCGGATCGTTGTTGTTCGGATCGGTATCGGCGTTGATGCGGCAGACCGGTCCGGTCGGACTCCCGACGGCATCGATCGCGTTCAGGAATTCGGGAAAGCGCGTCGTGTTCTTCAACCGGGCCGTGGTGTGGATTTCGCCATGGCCGTAATGGGCGCTGTATTTCCAGCCATTGCCCATGGTGCCGTCGATTCCGATCGCGCCGTCGTAAACGCTGCGTTTCGTGTCGAAGGTCAGCATGTACAGGTCGGAATAGATGCGATTGAACAGGAACGAGGTTTCGCCCGCCGCGGACAGCCGGTCGCGGATAGTCTGCGAGAGGAAGGGATTGTCGGCGGAAATCGGCACCAGGCCAAGGGCAGTCACCGCGGAGGCGAAATAATTCGGAAAGAAGGCACCTCTGGAATTCACCTGGGCATAGGTTGCATCCGCCCAGATCCGGGCATTGCCGATGTCAAAGGTTGCGCGGCCATAGACGCTGTAGCGCTCCGCCGGGACCGAAATGGCGATATCGTCGAACAAGCTGCGGCCGTCGGTGCCGCCGATGCCGCGCGCATCGGGCCCGACGAATGGGCGCAGGCTGCCGTCCTGATTGAAATTCTGCCTGGCCAGCACACCGGTCAGGATCAACCCGTCAGGGCTGTAGGGGCCGAGGGGGCCGTTATTGACATCGCGCACCAGTTCGACCGCGCCGGGCCGTCCCGGAACAGGCGCAAGCCCGGTGCTGCCCAGATTGCGGCGCGCATTGCGGCTCGAAATGCCTTTTTCGTCGACATATTCGGCGGCGATCATGAAATGGCCGTTGCCGCCGGCAAAGCGGGTGCCGAAGCTCGCGTCGAAGCCGTAGCGCTCCGAATCCCCACGCGCGCTGATGCCGCTCTGCCCCCCAATTGAGACGCCTTGCAGATCATCCTTCAGGATGATGTTCAGCACGCCGGCGACCGCGCCCGAGCCATAGGCCGCCGATGCGCCGCCAGTGACGACATCCATCCGCTCGACCAGGTTGACGGGCACATAGTTCAGATTGTTCTGCCCGACGAAGCGGCGGCCGTTGACCAGCGTCAGCGTGCGATCGATGCCCAGGCCGCGAAGATCCGCGGACAGCGTGCCGGCGCCGGTATTGCCTGCGGACGTCTGTGCGCTGTTGCTCGGCCTGAACTGCGGCTGATCGTTCAGCACTTCGGCGATGTTGCTACGCCCGGATTGCCGGATCTCGTCCCCGCCGAGTACGGTTGTCGGGGTCGGTTGATCGAAGCCCGTGCGGGCGATGCGCGATCCGGTGATGACGATATCGGGCCGCTCGCTGTCGGCCGCCGCGCGTGCGTCATCGCCGTCGACGGCCGGTGATGCCGCGATGGGCGTCACCTGAACGATCGCGATCGCGCCGGAACTCTGCCTTTTCGCCATGAAGCCGGTGTCCATCAGGATCGATGCAAGCGCCGACTCCGCCGAAAGACTGCCCCTCGCCCCCGCGGACCGGGTACGCCGTACCTCATCGACCTTGTAGATCACCTGCAGGCCGGACTGCCGGGCATAAGCGTCGAGCGCCGGTTTCAGGCCACCTGCCGGGATGCGATATTCCCGCGTCTGCGCATGTGCCGGTGACCCGATCGCCACCACGCAAACCCCACATGACAATGCCGCTGCCACACTCCTGATCATCATCATCCCCCATGTGCCGGCCATGCTCCCATGGTCCATCGACTGGGGAAGACAATCGGGCGGCACAAAGCCGTAATGTCGTAAATCCGGTCGCGGTGCATCGTTGCCCGGCTTTTCTGCGACCATGGTGCCGCGTCTGCGCGAAAACCAACGCGTCTTCGGACGGGCACGGCCAGACGGTTCGCTCGGAGTGGCTGGGGTCGCGCGAGTTCGATGCGCGCAGTTCGAACCGGACATTACGGCTTTGCCGCACCCGATTGTCATAGGCATATATCGAACCAGATGTTGAGAGGAATCCGGCAGGCGGATGATCGACAACAAGACCCTCAATGCCTGGTTCTGCCAGGAGGTACTCCCTCTCGAACGGGCGTTGACGGCCTTTATCCGCCGCAATTGGCGGGTACCGGACGAAGTGGTGGATATCCGGCAGGAAATCTATGAACGCGTGCTCGGCAGCGCCAGCAACGCCCTGCCGACCCATGCGCCGTCCTTCGTTTATACATTGGCGCGCAACCATCTGATCAACTGCGCCAAGCGCGCGCGTATCGTCTCATTCGATCTGGTCGCCGACCTCGAGAGCGTCGATCGGGACGTCGACATGCTCGCCGCCGAGCGCCTTTTGACGGCGCGCGACGAGTTGCGCCGCGCGCAGGAGGGGCTTGCCCGTCTGTCGCCACGCTGCCGCGAAGTGGTGCAGTTGCGCAAGCTGGAGGGGCTGAGCACGCGCGAAGCGGCGGAGCGGCTGGGCGTGGGCAAGGATGCGGTGGAACGTCAGCTGGTGATGGGCATGCGGGCGCTCGTCGATTTCATGGCCGGGGGCACGGGCAAGATCGTCTGGCAGAATCGCCAGCGCGCCCGCAAGACGCGGGGGAAATCGTGAGCAACGCCGCCGAGATCGAGAACCGCGCCGCGAACTGGCTGATCCGCCGGGAAGAGGCTGACTGGTCGGAAGCTCAGCAGGCCGCGCTCGACGTCTGGCTCGAAGAGTCGATGGCGCACAAGGCGGCCTATTGGCGGCTCGAGCATCATTGGCGCAAGGCCGACAAGCTCCGCGCGCTGGGCGCCAGCGCCGTCCATGCGTTCGAAGCGGAGCCGCGCGCACCGCTGCGCCAATGGTGGTCCGCGATCGCCGCATCGCTGCTGGCGATCGCCGGCGTCGGCGCGACGATTTACGCAGTGCGGCACGAACAGCCGCAGGCGATCGCGGATGCGCGCTTCACCACATCGGTCGGCGGTCACCGGATCGTGCCGCTGTCCGATGGCAGCAGAATCGAGATGAACACCGCGACCCTGGTGCGCACCGCGATAACCGAAAAGCGCCGCGACGTCTGGCTCGACCAGGGCGAGGCCTTTTTCGATGTCTCGCACCGCGACGGGCAGCCGTTCGTCGTTCATGCCGGCAGCCGCACGGTGACGGTGCTCGGCACCAAATTCTCGGTGCGGCGCGATGGCGCGAAAGTGACCGTGTCGGTTCTGGAAGGACGGGTGCGCGTGGACGACGCGAATGCGCACATGGTGCCTGCGGCAATCATCACCGCAGGCGATATTGCGATCGCGCGCGGCCCCTCCACCTTGCTCGCGGCCCGATCGGAAGAGCGCGTGGAAAGTGCGCTCGCTTGGCGCAACGGTATGCTGAACTTTGACCAGGCGACGCTTGCCGAGGCAGCCGCTGAGTTCAACCGCTATAGTCCGAAACGCCTCGAAATCGCGGATCGGGAGGCGGCGGATATCCGAATTGGCGGCACCTTCCGAGCATCCGGTATGGACGACTTCGTGGCACTGCTGCGCGACGCTTATGGCCTGAAAGTAAAGGCGGATGCGGCGGTGATCAGGATTTCGAGCTAGTTCATGCTGGGGGTGGTAGGGATTGTTAGGAACCGCCTACCCAGACATCGGCGACATATCCATGAGCTCGACATTACCAACCCGCCAAGATCAGTCGCGATCGGTTCACCAAGCTGGGAATGACGATGGTCCCGTACGGCTTTCGCCACCGCTGAAGCTTACCGCCGTGAATGTCAGTTTCTCCGGTTCCGGTGTCGGAGAACGGACGGTCAGTAACCGGCCTATCCTCAGTCAATCGACGATGGCATCGTTGCAAGAAAAGCGCGGCGGTTGGCTGAACGCTGTTGTTCGCTGCGGTCGCCGGGAATGGCGGCTTTAAGGATCATTCGCCAACTGGTGAAATGTCTGTGATTCGGGCGCATTGCCGACCGGCTGCTTTTGCGGAACCGGCCCGGAAGTTTGTGAGCCGGAAGGCGAATGTCCAATCTGGAGCTGGCTTGAGAGAATATCTGACACTCACGCGGAGTCGGCTCCCGACCAGAATGCGTCCTTCGCCGATCGGCCTTTGAACGGCGGCTTCCGTTAGAACCAGTCATTCGCTCAGTTCGGGGCTATAGCGGCTCGCACGACGACGTTGGTGATTGCAAAGAAACCGCGTGAACAAGCAGGCTCGGTGGCCTCACGCGCTTTTGATATGCACGCGTCGACGGCGCGCATCCTTGATGCACATCAAAACGGCGAGGCGTGCTGGAAAAGATCAGCATCCGATCTCACCGCAATACAACGATAACCTCGGACGAACGGCCCATCCCAAAAAAGCCCGCACTGATAGCGGAACGCTACACACCGTAGCGCACCCTCAAGTAGACCCTTCATCGTCCTGGCGCCGGAGGCGCAGTTCCGGGGCTTGCCGGGCAGGGAGGTCCGGCCGCCGCTCAAATGCGCCGCCTTCGCCGGAGATTCGTTCCTTTTGGATGATATCCGCCGCGCGTCTCCTTGATACGCCCAGGCTGCGCAGCGCATAGTCCGCCAAGCCAAACGACAACTCGCGCATGCCCATGATGGCAAGGCCGACGCCCTGGCTTTCAAGATGGGCCACCTCAGCATCACTCTGCGTCCGCACGGCGACATCGATGTCCGCATTGAGCTCACGGGCGAGTTCGATGATTCGCCGAGTCTGGAAGCCTTCAGGCGTCGCGATCACAAGAAGGCGTGCAGCGGCGATACTTGCTTCCCCGAGAATGCCGGGGGTGGATGCATCGCCATAGATCGCCGGTATGCCCTTCGCGCGAAGCGCCTCGACACGTCGCCGGTCCTTGTCCACAATGATGACCGGCAGCTTTTGGTCGTTGAGCGCCTTGCCGACCACACGGCCCACCCGACCGTAGCCGACGATGATCGCGTGATTACGCGTTCCCTCGTTCATTCGCTCAGGAAGAGTGGACAGGGCTTGCCCGCCGCGACGCTCAAGCACCGAAAGGATGCGTGGTCGCCGGTCCAGCCATCGCTCGATACCGTCGAAGGTCTTGAAGACGAGTGGGTTGAGCGTGATCGAGAGAAGCGCGCCGGCGAGTATCAGGTCCCTGCCTTCCACGGGAACCACCCCAAGCGTCACACCCAAGCCGATCAGGATGAAGGAGAACTCGCCGATCTGGGCAAGGCTCGCCGATACCGTAAGTGCTGTTCGTACCGGGTAGCCGAAGGCCAATACGATAGCGAAGGCGGCGACGGACTTGCCGACGAGGATGATCGCCAGAACCGCGACCACCGCCAACGGCTCGCGCACGAGCACAGCCGGATCGAACAACATGCCGACCGAGACGAAGAACAGGACGGCGAAGGCGTCCTGCAACGGCAGCGAATCCGCTGCAGCCTGATGGCTAAAGTCGCTTTCGCTCAGCACGACACCGGCGAAGAAGGCGCCGAGCGCGAACGACACGCCAAACAGCGCCGCCGATCCATAGGCAATGCCGAGCGCGGTCGCGAGCACCGACAGCGTGAACAGCTCGCGCGATCCTGTCCGTGCGACGCGCTCCAGCACCCAAGGCACCGCGCGCGTGCCAACGACGAGCACCAGGGCAAGGAAGAGCGCGACCTTCCCAAGCGTCAGCAACAGGGCCAGGGCGATTGTGCCGCCCGTCGCTTCGCTGCCTTCGCTGGCGTTGCCGCCGAGTACGCTCGCAAGCGCCGGCAACAAAACCAGCGCCAGGACCATGACGAGATCCTCGACGATGAGCCAACCAACAGCGATGCGGCCGTTGATCGAATCCAACGTATTGCGGTGTTCGAGCGCGCGGAGCAGCACCACCGTCGAGGCAACCGAGAGCGCGAGGCCGAAGACGATGCCCGCGCCGGGCGTCCAGCCCCATACATGCGTCAGCCCCGCACCGAGCAGGGTCGCGACCGTGATCTGCACGATCGCGCCCGGCATGGCGATCCGTTTGACGGAGAGCAGATCCTTGACCGAGAAATGCAGGCCGACTCCGAACATCAGGAGGATCACGCCGATCTCGGCAAGCTGTTCCGCCATTCCCGCATCGCTGACAAAGCCAGGCGTAAAGGGGCCGACCGCAACACCCGCCACCAGATAGCCGACCAGCGGGGGCAGCTTCAGCCGGCTCGCAGTGAAGCCGCCGACGAAGGCAAGGACCAGCCCCATGACGATCGTGGTGATGAGACTGGTGTCATGGGGCATCGGCATCCTTTCGGAGAGCCCGCCGGGCCGACGCGCTTGGTGAACCATCGATAGAAAAGCACATTTGAGGCGCGCGGCGCCCGTAGCCCTTGGCCTGTCATCCGTTTCGATATTGATGAGACGTTCGCCCTACACCACTCCACCGGTAAACGCGATCCGCTCGCAGAGAAAATGCGCCGCTCGCCCGGCTCTGCGAACCGAATGGATGCTTATATAGATCGAGGGCGTTTATTCATGCCGGCGGCGAGGACAATCTTGTTATCGGTCGGCGCAATGCACATATCGCGTGCATTGGCACTCTCGACTTGAGACTGCCAGCTCGCAATTTGGCAGCGCTGGCTCCCGCTTGTGAAAGCGACGATTTCGTCGCGGTCCAGCGACAGGATGCCTGTTCCATGACATTTCGCCCACTCCACGACCGCGTGCTCGTGCGCCGCATCGAAGCCGCTGAAAAGACGGCCGGCGGCATCATCATACCCGACACCGCCAGGGAAAAACCGCAGGAAGGCGAGGTCGTCTCCGCCGGCACCGGTATCCGCGCCGAGGATGGCACGATCACGCCGCTGGACGTCAAGGCCGGCGACAAGATCTTGTTCGGCAAATGGTCAGGCAGCGAGGTCAAGCTCAATGGCGAAGACCTGATCATCATGAAGGAAAGCGACGTGCTGGGCGTCATTGGCTGACCCAACCTTTCCCTATCAGTCTGGCCGTAGCGAAACGGTTCACCGATTTTTCCATAAAGGATCACTGACCATGTCAGCCAAGGACGTAAAATTCTCCCGTGACGCGCGCGAAGGTATCGCGCGCGGTGTCGATATTCTCGCCAACGCGGTCCGCGTGACGCTCGGCCCCAAGGGCCGCAACGTCCTGATCGACAAGAGTTTCGGCGCGCCGCGCATTACCAAGGACGGCGTCACCGTCGCCAAGGAAATCGAACTGAAGGACAAGTTCGAGAATATGGGCGCGCAGATGATCAAGGCTGTCGCGTCCAAAACCCACGACCATGCGGGTGACGGTACGACGACCGCGACAGTGCTCGCGCAGGCGATCGTTCGCGAAGGCATGAAATCGGTTTCGGCGGGCGTCGATCCGATGGACCTCAAGCGCGGTATCGATCTCGCGGTCACGGCGGTAGTCGCCGAACTCAAGGCGCGGTCCAAGCCCGTCGACAACAATCAGGAGATTGCCCAGGTCGGCATCGTCTCGGCGAACGGAGATGAGGTCGTCGGACGCAAGATCGCCGAAGCGATGGAGAAGGTCGGCAAGGAAGGTGTCATCACCATTGAGGAGGCCACCGGCGTCGAGTTTGAGTTGGACGTTGTCGAGGGCATGCAGTTCGATCGCGGCTATCTCTCGCCCTATTTCATCACGAACACCGAGAAGATGTCAGTCGAGTTGCAGGATCCCTATATCCTGATCCACGAGAAGAAGCTGTCGAACCTGCAGGCGCTGCTTCCCGTTCTCGAGGCCGTCGTTCAGTCCGGCCGTCCGCTCCTCATCATCGCCGAGGATATCGAAGGCGAGGCCCTCGCCACGCTGGTCGTCAACAAGCTGCGCGGGGGTCTGAAGGTCGCGGCCGTCAAGGCGCCGGGCTTTGGCGATCGCCGCAAGGCGATGCTCGAAGACATCGCCATCCTGACGAAGAGCGAAGTGGTGTCCGAAGAACTGGGCATCAAGCTGGAGAACGTCACGCTGGAGATGCTGGGTACCGCCAAGCGCGTCACGATCGACAAGGACACTACGATCCTCGTCGATGGCGCCGGCGCCGCGGATAGCATCAAGGGCCGCGTCGAGGCGATCCGGGCGCAGATCGAGAACACGACCAGCGACTATGACAGGGAAAAGCTCCAGGAGCGTCTTGCCAAGCTCGCCGGCGGCGTCGCGATCATCAAGGTCGGCGGTACAAGTGAAGTTGAGGTCAAGGAGCGCAAGGACCGCGTCGATGATGCTCTCCATGCGACCCGCGCGGCCGTCGAGGAGGGTATCGTACCCGGAGGCGGGACTGCTTTGCTCTATGCGGCGAAGGCACTTCACGGTCTCAACGCCGTGAATGACGATCAGCGTCGCGGTATCGACATCGTCCGCAGGGCGCTCCAGGCGCCGCTGCGGCAGATCGCGGAAAATGCCGGGCATGACGGCGGCGTGGTCGCGGGCCGGCTTATCGATGGTAATGACGAGAATCTCGGCTTCAACGCGCAGAGCGAGGAATATGAGAATCTCTTCCAGGCCGGTGTCATTGACCCCACCAAGGTCGTGCGCACCGCGCTTCAGGATGCCGCCTCGGTCGCAGGGTTGTTGATCACAACCGAAGCCGCCGTTGCCGATTTGGGCGATGATAGCGCCAGTGCGCCTACGATGGCCGGCGGCATGGGCGGTATGGGGTTCTAAGTCAGGCCCTAAACCCAAATGTGGGAGGCAGAGGCCCATACCCTCTGTCTCCTGGGTCCGGATCCAAATCAAATGACGCGACAACCGCGCCGATGTGTTATGGTCGTGCATCACCCGCATAGTGCCGCAGGCATATCGTGACTGGGAGACCATCGTGCTTCCGCCTGCCGTCGGGAGTCGCATCGATGTTTTTCATATTTGCCAGCACCCAGCATAACGAACGGCGACCGATATGACGGTTCGCTGTACGAGAAACTCGGTCACGTTCGCCGCACCCTTCCGCTTGCCCGGCTTCGACGCCCCGCTGCCAGCCGGTAGCTACGCGGTCGACACGGAGGAAGAGGTCATCGAGGGAAATGTCCGCACGGTGTTTCGCCGCATTGCGACAACTCTGGTGGTGGAGACGACCGGTCGGGTCGAGCATCGCGCGGTCGATCCGAAAGACCTGGAGGCGGCCTTGCGGCGAGACCGCGAAGCAGCGACTCTTCCGCCAAATGTGCTGTCGCCCGAAGTGCCAGATCCTTCGATGCCGCCGCCCGTCAGTTGGCGCTGGGTTCCGTTGTGGGTCCGTGTTCCCTGGTCCGGCAGAGGGGTTTAGGCTCCAGCCATGTTCAACAGTTCCGCGTTGTGCAGACAGCAGGAGGCGCATCACCACCGGATCGCGGCGGAGACGAACCTCCAGAATGTTCGCAAGATCGCGCTGGCCGCCGCCCGCGGATGGGAAGTGCAAGCGCTGGAAGCCGAGAGCCGCGAAATTGGCTCGAAGGATGCGCTGAGCGATGAGGACGCAGCCATCGCGCTGGAATTTCTGCGGGAGGCCGAAGCCGATGCGGAGGACACCGACGACAGGTTCGATGATGACGATACGAAGCGACTATCCGCTGTGTCGTCCCATATCAAAAATGAGGGAAAGCCCGCGTGATACTGCATAATCTTCTGGGTCGGCATCAGGCCGATCCAGCCGGTCAGCGCTGGGAAAACGGTCTATTCGTCAGTGTCTGCCTGATTTGTCGCCGCGCCATGATCAAGCCGGTCAATGGTCGTTGGCAGCTTGCCGGCAGGACAAAGGGGCTGTGACGGCAATCGACTCTTCCGACGACGGGGTGACGTTCGGCGCCTGGCTGCTGATCCAGCATGATCGTTCGGATTGGATCGGCGATCTGGCCAGGGCTGCCAGGGCGGACCGCAAGTTTCCTCCCGCGGGTGATCCTGACGCGGTGCGCAGCCATCTGGGCAGCATGCAGGCTGAGAGCGAGATGCTCGAAGCGCTGGATGACGCCGAACAGATATGGCTGCGCGAATGATCTATACCGCGCGCAGCCTCAACGAAGCCAACCTGCTTGCTCAGGCGATCGTCAATACGATCCGCGAACCACTGCTTGTGCTCGATGCCGACTTGCGCGTGCTCGCGACCTGCCGATATTTATATGAAACATTCAGGGTGGCTGGCACCCATCAGCGCAATGATAACAACCAACTCGGCAAGGCGCTCGGTAATCTGCGGGTAATGGAGCGGCAAGGGCCGCAAGAAAAATTGAGGTAGCAGGAACAGGACAACTCCGATGCCGAGGCAAACGATCGGGAGCGAAAGGGGGGGGCAGACGTCTCAAGGCGAGCGGCAACCACGCTACGAGCGCGATGAGAAGGCCTGTCCCAGTGAGGACGAGGATGTAAAAGTCGGGAAGCAGGTGCATGTCAGACAAGCCTCCGGACGCACGTTCGAATAGACCTTTGATCAGATGGCGACCGACCTCTGACGCCGCAATTAAACCTCTTCAACGGTCACTCGCACGTCCATGCCGCTGAAATCCTCCGCAGCACCAGTATAGCCCCCAGTGACAGGCATGATCTGCATGTTGCATCTGCCTACAGCCACCGGGATGAGGTTAGCCGATCCCACCCGGCGGTGCGTGGGATCGAAGGCGATCCAGCCGGCGGCGGGAAGATAGATCTCGGCCCAGGCGTGCGTCGATCCTGCGTCGTCGGGAGAGACGTCGGGATCGTGGAGGTAGCCGGAGACCGCGCGGGCGCCGAAGCCGAGGTGGCGCGCGGCATCGATGAACAATGCCGACATGTCTCGGCACGAACCGCTCGCGATCGAGAGCGTCTCGAGCGGCGATTGCGTGCCCTCCTCGTCGCGTGTGCGATAGGCCACAGCATCCGCGATGCCGGCATTGATGTCCTTCAGCAGCGACAGCGTGTCGACAGCGGACCCAAGGACGAAGCTTCGTGCCCAGGTCGCGAGCACGCCTTCAGGATCATCATGCTGCGGATGCAGGAGCGCGCCGAGATCCGCCATCTCTCCTTCCGAATAGCCGAACGGATAGGCGTGCGCGCCGGGCGCGATCCGATAGATGGGCCATGCGAGCGCGCTCTGCTCGACGAGGACCTCGCTCGATATGGCAAGCATGTCTGTCGGGACAGCAAAGCTCGCCGCCGCCACCAAGTTGCCGAACACATCCTGCGCCCACGCCATATCAGCCTTGGGCGAAAGATCGAGCGAGCTGGACAGGATCGTCAGGTCGTGACTGCCGCGCGGCACCAGCATCAGACGATGCGGCTGCAGCGATACCGCGCGCCGGTAGCGATAGATCGTGTCGTGGCGTATCCGGAGCTTCACCAGCGCTAACGCATCAACCCGGCCGCTCGGAGCGCGTCTTCGATGATCCTGCCTACGCCCGATGTTTCGGCGGGCATCGCGATCTTCGGCGGCTGGGTGAGCGGAGGTAGCGGCAGCGGGCGATGGTTCGCAGTCGACCGCACGAGGGTGGCGCTAGCCGGCACAACGTTTTTTGAAGGCTTCAGAGGTTTATCCGTCGCCAATCCCCAAAATTCGCAAATCCGATGCGTCGAGGAAATGCTCGCCTCCAGCATGTAGGCGCCGCTTCTGCCGCAGCCATCGTCGCTCAATGTATCGAGCGGCGTTCCGTGGCTCATGCCGGTGATGCTGTACTCCTCGATCACGTCCCGGCCGTCATCGTTGCGCCAGACTCGGCGTGGATACCCGTCCACCGCCTCGGTGCGGTCGGGTTCGAGACCGACCCCGTGCAAGGCACGCCACTGGCTGATGATCGCATCCGCGTTGACGGGATTAACGGTCGCGTCGCCGCTTCCGTGCCAGACCGAGATGGTCGGCCAGGGACCCCCATGGTCGGAGGCACTGCGGACCAGCCTTGCCAGCTCGGCCTCGCCCTGTCCGCCGCTTCCGCGCATGAGGCCCAAGGCCTCCGGTATCGTGTCGGCACAGCCATAAGGAAGGCCGGCGATGATCGCACCGCCCGCAAACAGCTCGGGGTAGGTCGCGAGCATGACCGACGCCATCGCTCCGCCGGCGGATAGCCCCGTGACGAATATGCGGGCAGGATCGATGTCATGTCGGTTCGCCAAGGCAGCAATCATCTGCCGGATCGACAGCGCCTCTCCGCCCTCTCGGCGATTATCTTCGGCGGAAAACCAGTTGAAGCACAGGTTCGGATTGTTTTGCCGTTGCTGCTCGGGAAACAGCAACACAAAACCGAAGCGATCGGCAAGCTGCGACCAGCCCGAGCCGACGTCATAGCCGGCGGCCGTTTGGGTGCATCCATGAAGAACGACCACAAGCGCGGGAGACTTCTCCAGCTCAGCGGGAACATAAATCGATGCGCGGAGCTGGCCGGGGTTGGAGCCGAATGAAGACAGTTCCTTCAACCTGCTCGCCTCGCCGTGCTGGGTACTTCCCGCCGCCAAGCCGCGGAACTTGGATAACTGGGCAATCGTATCAGATAGACGGGGCATCGCAGCATCCTTGTCTCAAAAAGCTCTTTCGAGCATGATCGCACTCTTTGCTGCGCTGCATAAAAGATGGGCCGCGGCTTCGGAGTTTGCAAGAAGGGCAAACAAACATGTCGCCGGACCAGACGGGAAAGGCTGTTGTTAGCCTGCCTTACTTATTCGATATGTTTATTTGGAGCGGGGCGCCAGTTGGCGGGTAGCGTAGCCCTTGTAGTGCTTCAGGAGCAATGGCGGCCCATAGCGGCACGCGGCGGTTTGGCAAGCACGCCCGATGATAATGAGCACTATATCTACGCAATAGCGCTACGATAGGCCTATGCGGCCGCATCTTCGGCAGTTTTGGGCGACCAATCGGAACAGGCTCTCGCAATCACGGCAGCACCGATGAAAGATTTGTCACTAGTAGTAATTTGGCCTTGCCTACCCCATATAGGTTCTACCGCGCTCCGTTTGCCTCGGGCACGAGTGTGGCTGAGAGATAGTTCGTGCTCCCGCTCATACATGGAGACGAACAATGTCCATTTTATCCAGCTCCGTTTCGAGGAAAGGCAAAGCAGCCCTACCCCTTGGTCGCGCCATGATCCCGGCATCCAGCAATGCGCGTGATCATGCACGATCCCTGCGCGAGGACAATTGGGAGAATGAAGGCGGTCATCTCGCCAGTGAGGGTCCCAGGATCGCATCTTCCGCTATTTCAGCCAGTGATGTCGATGCCCTGGCGGAGCAGGTGCGTGTCCTAGAGAGCACCCTGGCCAGCGACTTTGCCAATGGTCGGGTGGGGATGCGCTACAATAGCTATGCGCATCGTTCGCGTGTTCTGCGCCAGCAAAAGGCGAAGCTCGATCTCCTGCAAGTCAGCATGCGGTCGCAGGAGCCGCAGTCGTGAGCGGCCCCTCTGAACCTGACGAAACCGCCGCAGCCGAGCAGATGGCGCGTTACGGGATCATCCGCGTCCCCGCCGATCAATATCACTACAGGGATTATCGCTACTCGAAGCTCAGCGACGCAATCGCCCAAGCGCGGCGCGACGCGCAGTCGTCCTGATCATCGCCGCCTGGGCATAAATCCAGTGAAAGGACGACCAATGGAACTTTCATCGACTTTCTGCCGGATGCAGGAAACCGTCCAAAGCGATCGCGCCGCCAATGCGATACTGGAGAACATCCGCCTCGTGGCCGAGAAGGCGGCCAAGGCGTGGGGCGCCGTGGCGCTTGCCGCCGAGCAGCGCGAAGCGCGCCGCGAGCGGACGCGCGTGATTGCCGATATGGCGGCTCTTCAAAATGAACCTGTGCCCGGCGAGGAAGACAGGCTGCTCAGCGAAAATCCGGACCGGGGGTGCGAAAACCCCTGAGGCGTGCTGGAAAAGATCAGCATCTGATCTCACCGCAATACAACGATGGCCTCGTGCGACGCCGTTTAGGCAACGCCAGACGTCGGCTTGTGACAACAGCTCCCGTTCCACGTGTCGCTTGGGAACAACACAAATGTCCCAAGCGCCCGTGTCAGGCTCTCTACCAGAAACGGGCGCCAAGGGTTCAGATCTCGGTGTTTTCGGCAAGGGCAAGCGCATCCTCCACGTCGATCCCGAGATAGCGCACCGTATTCTCGATCTTGCTATGACCGAGAAGGATTTGGACAGCCCGCAGATTGCCCATCGCCCTGTAGATGATCGATGCCTTGGTTCGCCGAAGCGAGTGGGTGCCATACTCGCTTCGCATCAGGCCGACCCCTGTCACACATTCGTCGACAAGCTGAGCGTACTGCCGTGTGCTCAGGTGCCCATTATGATCAAACCGGCTCGGGAACACAAAAATCGTCCACCGTGCCGGCCCGGCGTTCGAGCCATGCCAACAAGCTGGCCCGAGCATCTGGCAGCAGTTCGAACTGAACGGGCCGGCCTGTCTTCTGCTGCATAACGATTGCCCGCGTTCGGATCTGCCCGCCACTTACTAGGTCGCCGATCTTCATTTTTACCAGGTCGCAGCCCCGAAGTTTGCTGTCGATCGCCAGATCAAACAGCGCCCGATCTCGCAGGCGGCGGCGCTGGTTGAGATAGAAGCGGATTTCCCAGATCTGTTTCGGCTTCAGCGCTCGCTTTGCACCCACGGCCTTTCCGGCATTCCAAACCGGGCGCTTGGCGTCGGTGAGTTCTGCTGCAGGCATCTCCAGAACGTTTGCCGAAGAGGAGGCTCAGGAACTGCTGTAGGGCTCCTGCCGACCAGACCTAGCCTTTCGTGACGGGGCGCCCAAGGTCGGCTTTTGAAAAGGTCAGAGGCTCCTTGATTTAATCCATATATCCGTTATCATGGATATATGGATAACGGCTTAGCCATCTCCGCCCTTGGCGCGCTTGCGCAGGGCACCCGCCTCGACGCATTCCGCCTGCTTGTCCGCCACGAGCCGGAGGGACTGGCCGCCGGCGAGGTCGCCAAGGCGCTCGATGTGCCTCAGAACACGATGTCGGTGCATCTCGCGACCCTCGCGCGAGCTGGCCTGATCCGGTCCGAGCGGCGCAGCCGCATCATCAACTATCGCGCCGATCTCGACCAGTTGAAGGCGCTGACCCTGTTCCTCGTGAAGGACTGCTGCGGCGGGAAGGCGGAGCTTTGCCAGCCGCTGATCGCCGAGCTCCACCCCTGCTGCTGAGGTTCCCCATGACCCTCAATATCATCATCTACCACAACCCCGAGTGCGGGACGTCGCGCAACACGCTGGCGATGATCCAGAACGCCGGCATCGAGCCGCAAGTTATCGAGTATCTAAAGACGCCGCCCAACCGCTCGCTTCTTGTCTCGCTGATCGCGCGCATGGGCATCACGCCTCGCGCGCTGCTGCGCGAGGAGGGCACGCCCTATGCCGAGCTTGGCCTCGGCGATCCGACGCTGAGCGATGACCAGCTCATCGACGCGATGATCGAACATCCGATCCTCATCAACCGGCCGATCGTGGTCTCAGCGCTCGGCGTGAAGCTGTGCCGGCCGTCGGAAGAAGTGCTCGACCTGCTGCCGGCCCGGCAGCGCGGCGCCTTTTCCAAGGAAGATGGCGAGAAGGTCATCGACGACGCGGGCAACAGGATCGGCGCGTGATCACGGTCGGCCCGGCCAAGCCGGCGATCAGCACATTCGAGCGCTATCTCAGTGTCTGGGTGGCGCTGTGCATCGTAGTCGGGATCACGCTCGGCTATGCCCTGCCGGGCCTTTTCGCCGCCATTGCCTCGGCCGAGATGGCGCGGGTGAACCTCGTGGTGGCGGTGCTCATCTGGCTGATGATCATCCCCATGCTTCTCAAGATCGACCTCCGCGCGCTGGGTTCGGTACGCCAGCACTGGAAGGCCGTCGGCGTCACCTTGTTCATCAACTGGGCAGTGAAGCCCTTCTCGATGGCGCTGCTCGGCACGCTGTTCCTGGGTTGGCTGTTTCGGCCTCTGCTGCCGGCAGGCGAGGTCAGCTCCTATATCGCCGGCCTGATCCTGCTGGCTGCGGCCCCGTGCACGGCGATGGTGTTCGTCTGGTCCAACCTCTGCGAGGGCGAGCCTACTTACACGCTTAGCCAAGTCGCGTTAAACGACGTGATCATGGTGTTCGCCTTCGCACCGCTGGTCGGCCTGCTGCTTGGCGTCGCCTCGATTACCGTGCCGTGGGATACGCTGCTGATCTCGGTAATGCTTTACATCGTCGTGCCGGTGATCGTCGCGCAGATGCTCCGCAGCGCCGTGATCGGATCGGGCGGACAGGCTGCACTGGACCGGCTGTTGGCACGACTCGGGCCGGTGTCGCTGCTGGCGCTGCTCACCACGCTGGTGCTGCTTTTCGGGTTTCAGGGTGAGGCCATCATCGCCCATCCGCTGGTGATCGCGCTTATCGCGGTGCCGATCCTCATCCAGGTTTATTTCAACGCCGGGCTCGTTTATTGGCTGAGCCGCCGGTTCGGGGTGGCGTGGTGCGTGGCGGCGCCCGCCGCGCTGATCGGTGCCTCCAACTTCTTCGAGCTAGCGGTCGCCGCCGCGATCAGCTTGTTCGGGCTCAACTCGGGCGCGGCGCTGGCGACGGTCGTCGGCGTGCTGGTCGAAGTGCCGGTGATGCTGTCAGTCGTCTCGATCGTGAAGCGGACGCGGCCCTGGTACGAAGCGAGAGCGACGGCATGACCCAGGTCTATTTCGCGGAGGCTCGGCACGCCGATGATGTCTTGCGGCTCGCGCTCGGCGCCGCGCAGCTCCCAACCGACGATCTTGGCGGTCCCGACCAGATGTTCTTCAGCCTGTCCGACGATGAGGGGCTGATCGCGTTCATCGGTCTGGAAGGCAACGGCGCTGACCGGATGCTCCGCTCGCTGGTCGTGCTGCCAACCCGGCGCGGCAAAGGATGACCTGCCCTTGCCCGATCAGGTGAAGGGCGATGATCATCCCGCCGTCCATGAGCTGCGGCAGCATGCGCTCTGGTCCGAAGGCATGGTTTGGTGCAGCCCCGAGCGCCACGGGCAGATCACTGGCATAATGAAGGCACAGATCGACCATCTGCCGCTGGAGTTCGGCGGCATGCGCCCGACTCAGGGTCGCACCCTCGCGGTCATGCAGGTGTCGGGCGGCTCGCAGTCGTTCAACGTGGTCAACACGTTGCGCCTGCTCGGCCGCTGGATGCGGATGATCGCCATCCCCAATCAGTCGAGCGTGGCGATGGCGTTCAAGGAGTTCGACGAAGCCGGCCGCATGCGCCCGTCGAGCTATTATGACCGAATCGTCGACGTGATGGAGGAACTGGTCCGGTTCACGGTCCTGACTCGCCCGTACGCCGGCCAGCTCGTTGACCGTTACTCCTAGCGGAAGGCCGCACAGGCGAAGCGTGACGCCGCAGCCGATCTTGCCTCGCGCGCTCTCAGCTGATGGCCGGGGGCTGTCCGCCACCTAGACTTAGAACGTCCGCTTATTCTGAAAGCCGCCACTCGGCCTAACCTGTCCGAACGACAGATTTGTCCCATGAGGCGACGGCAGCAGTCGACCAATTCACGACCTTTAGTGGCCGTGCTGTGGATGACCGCCTGTGCCGAAAGCTGCCGCCAGATGGCGGAGCTTGTCGGGATTACGAACTATATAGATCCCCATGATGCGGCCATCGCGTACATCGAGCGCAGTGGTCTGGAGCACGTCACCACGATCGATACTAATGTAGCCGGGCAGGCCGTTAATGGTCGCGGTGCGTAGCAGCGTCGGCGCTGACGTGTACTTGCGACGCAACCCGGCGAACAGGCGAAGCGCTCGGTCGATTCCGCGCACCACATTGCGGAAAGCGATGACCTTGCCGCCGCCATCGGAATGGATCTCGACGTCGCGCGCCAGCAGTGCTGACAGTGCGACCGTGTCACCGTCGCGGGCAGCAGCAAAGAAGGCTCGCGCGATCCGATCAGCCTCGGCCGCCTGTACGGTAAAACGTGGCCGCGCATGCTGCACGTGTTTGCGCGCACGCGAGGCAAGCTGCCGGACGGTTGCAGGCTTGCGCCCCAATGTCGTCGCGACCTCGGTCAGCGCCATGTCGAACACGTCGTGAAGCAGGAAGGCGGCACGCTCCAGCGGGGACAGGCGCTCCATGGCGAGCATCAGAGTGAGCGTCACGTCATCGGCGACCGTTTCCTCCGCCTCTGTCGTGCCCATCAGCGGGGCGGGAAGCCATGCGCCGACGTAGGTCTCCCGGCGCGCACGGGCGGACTTTAGCTGGTCGAGGCAGAGACGCGTGACAACGCGGGTTAGATAGGCCGCCGGCGTGTCAACGCTCTCCGCCCTTGCCGCCCATCGCAGCCAGGCCTCCTGAACGACATCCTCTGCCTCGCTGACTGATCCAAGCATCCGATAGCCAAGACGCAGCAGTCTTGGCCGCTCGACCTCGAAATCGGCGAGGCGTCTGTCACTGGGCGGCACGAGAGTCCTCCACCGGATGCGATCGGTGACTGCCGCCTGCCGCATCGCGCCACGCCCACAGGGCGAGAGCGGCCGTCAGTATAGCCGGAAGTGTCACCGCAGGAAAATCCTGAACCAGCGCGCCCGTGCCGCAGATGCCCACCGCCACCTCCCAGAAATGGAACAGCGCGTGGCCCCCAAGCCAGAGCGCAGCGAGGGACCACAGCGTGACGCGTGCCGCCGGCCGCGCGGCACCGGTCAGCATCGCGATACCGATCAGAAGGAAGATCAGTCCGATATCGCGCAGGAAGTGCTGGTTGAACGGGCCGGTGGTGGTGACGCCCGGGACCGCGAAGTACCAGTTGGGGGGCGAGATCAGCATGAACAAGCCATTGGCTATGGCCCCGAGACCGAGCGCCAAGGCCAGCGCGATAGGAAGGCGCCTGTTCATGCCGCCTGTCCCTGCGACTGAGCGGCGAGCCACGCATCAAAACGCGTAGGCGCGATCCGCGCGTCCTCTCCAGGCACCAGCGTGTGGTCGTCGGCAGCGGCGCCGAAATAGTTGCGATCGTCGGTGACGACGATCCGGCGCGGATCATCTCGCGCGCCAAGCCAGCTGGCGGTGAATTCCGCGAGCGGCGCGCGCTCGGGTCCCGCGACTTCGACGATGCCATCTGCCGGATCAGCCATGGCTATCTCGGCAAGCAGGGCCGAGATGTCGGCGGCAGCAACCGGCTGGAGCGCAATGCCCGGCAAGTGCACGGCGTCGCCCTGCGTATAGCCGTCCGCAATGGTTGACAGAAATTCAAAGAACTGGGTGGCCCGCACGATCGTGTAGGGAACGCCGCCAGCGGCGATCAGCTGTTCCTGCGCCAGCTTGGCACGAAAATAGCCCGAGGCTTGAAGGCGATCGGTGCCGACGACCGAGAGCGCGACGAAGTGGCGCACCCCGACGTCGCGGGCCGCTTCCAGCAGGTTCGCCGTGGTGCCGCGAAAGAAAGCGAGAGCGGCCGCATCCTCGAACGAAGGAGCATTGCTGACATCAACTAGCACCGCAGCATCTGTTAGCGCCCGAGCCAAGCCTGTGCCGGCTTGGGCATCCACGCCGGTGCTGGGCGATGCGGCGACGACCTCATGACCCTCGGCCCGCAGCAGTCCGACGAGGGGCCGTCCGATCAGTCCGGTACCGCCGATGATAACGATTTTCATGTCCATGTCTCCAATGCAGGTGTCTTCCTGCATGACGAGATGGCCGCCTCCGGTGTGACATGGGACGACTGCGGGGCCGAAAAATATCTGCGCCATAATGTCACAATGCACCGGCGTGCCTCGTCAAGGCAGCGAGCGCCGATGCTCGGCGCCGACTACGAGGAAAGCAGCATGACCGAGATGAAGCGTTTGAACTGGTCGGAAATCGCGCCCGAGGGCGCCAAGGCCCTGTTCGGTATCCACCATTATGTGACTAGGAAGACGGATCTTCCTGAAGAGCTGATCCATCTCGTGTTTCTACGAGTGTCGCAAATCAACGGCTGCGCCCATTGCATCGATATGCATACGCGCGATCTGCTCAAGACCATGGCGATCGACAAGGTTACCCTAGTCCCCGTCTGGGCGGAGGTGCCGCACCTATTTTCTGACCAGTATCGAGCGGCGTTGGCTTGGGCGGAGGAAGTGACCAATGTTAGCACGACCCATGCTTCGGAAGAAGCCTATGCCGCCATTGCCGCCGTCTTTGCTGAAAAGGACTTGGTCGATCTCACGCTAGTGATCGCAGCAATGAACGCGTTCAATCGCCTCGGCGCGCCATTCCGCCTGCCGGTTGCCGCGAAGCCATAGGCTCGTAAGAGGGGGGAGCATGCCCTTGCTTCCCTTTTCGGCAGCACGCGACCAAACTCGGTCATGCACTCGAACCGGCGCGAACGCCTGAGTCGGAGCGAAGCTGCCATACGGTCAAAGCATCCTCTTGCGCGGAAAAGAGCGGATGGCGCGATGGACGATCGGGGGAGGCAGCGTTCTGTTTTGGGATGAGCGAGTCAGAACTGCGTTTTGGAGAAACTGTGCAATCTGCCTCAATCGCGTTGGGTGGTCCCGCTGATCGACCACACGGCGAGCACATCACCCGTCTTTGGATTTTCGACGCGCAACTCAGCAAAGTCGCCGACGATCATACATTGTGGTCGTTGCTGCCATCCCGTGCGCTGAAGACATTGTACCGGCCCGCCCGCCTCGACCGACTGCATGCGTCCGGTGATCCTCAGCGCAAAGCCGCGCGCTGGATCAAAATCGCCCGGCTCCACCCGCTTGACGATCTCGAGCCTGCGCGCACTCTTGTCCGCGTCGCCTTCAATGAAGCGCGCGATCGCAACTTCGCCATTAGACGGGCTGGGTACGGCGACGTGCGCCGCACCGCTCGGCGCGGGCGCAGGACAATGTATTGCCTTCGACCAGGGCCTGGCGATCCAGAAGCCTTCAAGCGCGGCCTTGTCTGCCTCGGTCTCTGCCGACAACCAAGTGGCGCGTGCCCATCGCGTGGGATTAATCCACACGCGTAGGGTGGTCTTTGCTGCGTCATATTGCCATCCGAACGGCGCCGTCCGGTCGCCCTCGACGGGTCCCTCGCAGCCGAACGGTAGCACCAGATCGAAGCGGCGGCCCGCCGCTGATCGTACTGCCTCAGGCAAAGAACGCGAAGCACTGGCAGCATCCACTGCGTCGGCGACTAGGTCGATCAGGCCTGCGCGTTCCAGAGTCGGTGGCGGCGCTATAGTTGCTGGCGGCGGCGGTGCGGGCTGGGGCGTCGGAGCGGTCGACACTGGAGCGGGGGGCTCAGGCGCCGTTGTCCGACCGATCAAAAAGCCACCGCCGCCCACAAGCAGCAGCGCGATGAGCCCGCCGGCCAACGCCAATCGACTGGAATGAGGGGTCGGCTCCTGCATAGGACCCTCCTAGCAAAGCATCCGCTGCTCTCCCACCCCGAAGACCTGTCGGCGGTCTTCCGTTGACAGGCGGCGACCTTGGACCGAGGCAGAGACGCGATGACGCTCGATCAACTTCTTACCCTCCTGGTTCTGGCCACGGTCGTTGCTGCGCTCATCTGGGACAAATTGCGTGCGGACGTAGTAGCGCTGAGCGGCGCGGCCTTCTTGCTGGTTACTGGGGTGGTGAGGCCGGTCGAGGTGCAGAGCGCTTTTGCCAGCCCAGCAATCATGGCGCTCGCCTCGCTCTTTGTCATCGCTTACGCGCTGGAGCTTAGCGGCCTGCTCGACCGGGCGATCGCCTTGGGGGTGAGCCTGTGCAAGCGCCTGGGGGCTAAAGGGATCTGGCTGCTCCTGAGCATGATTGGCTGCGCCTCATGCTTTCTCAACTCGACGCCCATTGTTGTGCTGGGCGCTCCTGTCATCCGCGACATCGCTCAGTCGCTGGGCCAGTCGCCTAAGCGCTATTTGATGCCGCTTTCCTACATCACCGTGCTGACCGGTTGCTGCACGCTGATCGGCACCTCTACCAACCTTCTCGTCGACGACATGGCGCGCGTCGCGGGACAGCCGCGCTTCGGCTTCTTCGAGATCACCCCCGTGGGACTGCCCGTCGCGATCGTCGGCGGCCTCTATCTTCTCCTGGTGAGCGGGCGCATGCTTGCCCGGCCCGAAGAGGAAACGCCGATACGCCCCAAGGCGATCGACCCGCATGCGATTCACAGCGCGCAGGTAGGAGACGCCACTCTGTTCGCAGAGCCGCGCACCTTGCGGCCGCGCAAGGCCGCACTGGCGGCCGGCATATTCGTAGGCGTGATCGCACTTGCTGCCTTCAACATTGCACCGATCGCCGCAACGGCGCTCACGGGCGCTGTCGCGCTAATTCTTCTTCGCGTGATCAGCCCGGACGAGGCCTATGCCGGCCTCAAGCCCGAAATCCTCATCCTGATCGCGGGGATGGTGGTGATCGGCATCGCCATGGACCAGAGCGGGCTAGCGTCGCAGGCCTCACGACTGCTTATCGCCAGCGTCGAAGGGCTTAGCCCGCTCGTCGCACTTATTGTGCTCTACGCCGTCACCATGGTGCTGACCGAACTGCTCTCCAACGCCACGGTCGCGGTGCTGGTAACGCCTGTGGCCGTTGCGCTGGCCGACAGTCTGGCGGTCAGTCCACGTCCGTTTCTTATTGCCGTCATGATGGCGGCCAGCGCGGCGTTCGCGACCCCCTTTGGCTATCAGACCAATGTCATCGTCTACCAGATGGCGGGCTACCGCTATATGGACTTCGTCCGCGTCGGGCTCCCGCTCAATCTGATCACGTTTGCAGTGGCGATCCTGGCGATCCAGGCGGCCTTTCCTTTTTAATGCCGCTCTCTTGAGCCGCTTAGGCTTCGAAAGCCAAGCAGCTCAACTTGTGCGCTCACGTCGTGGATGCAATAGCGTCCCTGGGTGTTCGCTCCCGATAGGGGACGGGCAGGACTTTCGTGCTGGTCGGGCCGCCAGCACGACAGCTGTGCCTGGAGCCCCGTCTCATGAAGACTTTCCGTGTCTTACACCCCAGCGCCATTCGCGCCTTTCTCGACAGCCAGTCTTCTGCGGGCCTGGTGTTGATGGCGGCCGCTGCGCTGGCACTCATCATCGCGAACTCGCCCTTGCTCGCCGGATATGAGGCGGTCCTTCATTCATACCTTGGTCCGCTTTCGCTGGCGCACTGGATCAACGATGGCCTGATGGCCCTCTTCTTCCTGCTCGTCGGGCTGGAAATTAAGCGTGAGATGCTCGACGGCCAGCTATCCACCTGGCCGAGGCGCGTCCTGCCGGGCATCGCTGCCGCCGGCGGCATGGCCGTGCCCGCGCTTGTCTACCTTGCTTTCAACCAGGGGCCGACTGCGGCAGGCTGGGCGATCCCCGCCGCTACCGACATCGCTTTCGCGCTCGGCGTGATCGCGCTCCTGGGCAATCGTGTCCCCGCATCGCTCAGGATATTCCTCGCGGCGCTGGCTATCATCGATGACTTAGGTGCTGTCCTTATCATCGCGCTTTTCTATACCGCTGACCTGTCTCTGCCAGACCTTACCGGTGCCGCCGTATTCACAGCCATGCTTTACGGCCTCAATCGCCTCCGTGTGCGGCGCCTGCTACCTTACCTCGTCCTGGGCGGAGTCCTGTGGTTCTTCGTCTACCGCTCGGGTATCCATGCAACACTCGCCGGGGTCATTCTCGCGTTCACTATCCCTATGGACCGCACACCCGCGCGGCCTGATGGCGACGCGCGCAGTCCACTTCATCGTCTCGAACATGGGCTTTATTTGCCGGTTGGCTACCTGGTCGTGCCGATCTTCGGCCTCGCCAACGCCGGTGTGCCGGTGCTGACACTTCCGGCGGGCGCATTTGCCGCCCCGGTGACACTTGGGGCAACGTTTGGCCTGTTGCTTGGCAAGGTCGCCGGCGTGCTAGGGCTTTCGATGCTCGCGATCCGGCTTGGCATCGCGCATATGCCAGCCCATGCGACCCGATTGCATATGATCGGCGTCGCTCTGTTGTGCGGGATTGGTTTTACGATGAGCATCTTTATCACGCTCCTAGCCTTTCCGGGCGCACCGATGCTTCAGGCGGAGGCGAAGCTTGGCGTTCTCATCGGATCGCTTGTCTCCGGACTCTTGGGATATGGCGTGCTGGCTCTTGCCATCCGCCGGCAGAAATCCGACGCGGTCTGAGCAGCCCCTCTTACGGAGACCGCATCGCACGCCGCCCGCGGAGAGGCATGAGATCTATCTAAAGCGGAGGGGCACCACCAGCAATCACTAGATGGCAGCTTGCGCCAAAACCGGCTTGGACGCACTCATGGATAAGGGTTCGCCTTAAGCAACCCAGCCAAGTGCGCGGCATTACCGGCGACCATCTTCGCGGTCTCGGTGACCTTGTCGGGCGTCTTCTTCAAATCCTTGAAGTCGGTCGATCCCATCGCCTCGCCGACCCAGTAGCAGGCGGCGACCGCCGGAATCGTCCAGCCGACATCGTTCAATGACTGGAAAAGCTGGGCGGAGGAGAAATGCGCGCCGTCCTCGTTGCCGACGATCGCGGCGACAGCGACCTTGCCATAGCTCGGCATCCGGCCGGCATCGTCGGTCTCGCTGAGAAACGCATCCATGCGTTCGAGCACGCGCTTGGCGACGCTGCCGATCTGGCCCATCCAGATCGGTCCGCCGAAGATCAGGATGTCGTGTGCGAGGATCTTCGCGCGCAACGCTGGCCACTGATCACCATCGCCTTCGTCGGAGGTGACGCCCGGCTTGATGTCGAGCGCGGCAACCCGCACCGTCTCGCTAATTGTCACTTCATGCTTGGCGAACGCCTTTTCGAGCACCGCGATCATGGCGTCGGTCGAGCTCACTTCGCTCGCATCGGCCTTGAGCGTGCAATTGATGGCAAGGGCTTCGAGTGGCATCGCATCTCTCCTTCGCGTGTCGGGCGCCGCGGGAGGTGCGATCAGCCGTCTGTGCTCCGTGAGAACTCTTCGGCCGAAAAAGGGTTCTTCATCGCAAAGGAGACAGCGCGATGACCGAGACCGCCAAAATGATCCACGAAGACAAGCTGCCCGGCCACGAGAGCAAGCTCGAACCCAAGCCCGAATGGCAGCCGCGCTACAAGGGCTCCGATCGTCTTGTGGGCAAGGTCGCGATCATCACGGGTGCGGACAGCGGCATCGGTCGTGCGGTCGCGGCACTCTACGCGCGCGAGGGTGCCGATATCGCGATCGTGTATCTGCTGGAAGATGACGACGCGGCAGAGACGAAGCGGATCGTCGAGGCGGAAGGCCGCAAGGCGATCACGATCCGCGGAGACATCGGAGAGCGTGACTTCGCCGATGAGATCGTCGCCCAAACGGTCGAGGCGTTCGGGAAGATCGACATCGTCGTCAACAATGCCGGCGAGCAGCATCCCGACAAGGACATCACCGACATCACCGAGGAGCAGCTTCGCCGCACCTTCCAGACCAACATATTCGGGATGTTCTTCCTTGTGCAGGCGGCACGGCCTCATCTCAAATCCGGTGCGTCGATCGTCAACTGCACCTCGGTCACTATGTATCAAGGATCGAAGGAACTGCTCGATTACAGCTCAACTAAGGGCGCCATCACCGCGTTCACGCGCTCGCTCAGCGAAAACCTGATCGAGCACGGCATCCGCGTGAATGCCGTCGCGCCCGGACCGATCTGGACCCCGCTCAATCCATGCGGCGGCGCCAGCGAGGAGAAGCTCGAAACCCTCGGCGAGCAGACCCCGATGGGACGGCCCGGCCAGCCCAACGAGGTCGCGCCCGCCTTCCTGTTCCTCGCCTGTGAGGACTCAAGCTACATGTCGGGCCAAGTGCTGCATCCCAACGGCGGAACGATCGTCAACGGCTGAATGAGACGCTTCAACCAAGGCCTTCGTCGGCGAGGGCCTTGGCCACGCTGTCACGCGCTGTCAGGCGATCATAATAAGCCAACAGGCTTGGAGCGATATCTAGTCCGACCTTTGTCCTGGCCCAGAACAGCATCACGAACAGGTAGCAGTCGGCGACAGTGAAGGCATCTCCGAGCGCGAACTGCTGCGCCGCCAACGCCTGCTCGAACAGGGACAGACGCTTTGTCAGCGTCTCCTTCGCGGCGGACTTTTCCTCTTCGCTGCTGCTGGGCGTGAAGAACGGCTTGAAACCCTTGTGCAGCTCGGTCGAGATATAGGCGAGCGCTTCAAGGGCGCGAAAGCGGCCAAGGTCGCCCGTCGGCATTAGCTTGCCCGCTTTGTCGGCGATATAGCTTAGGATTGCGATATTCTCGGTGAGAACGCCGCCGTCGTCGAGCCCGAGCGCGGGCACATACCCCTTGGGACTGATGGTCGTATAGTTTTTGCCGCTTGCCGTGGTCTTGGACTTCAGATCGACCTGTTCGGTCTCGAACGCCAGCCTACTCTCGATGAGAGCGATATGGTCGGCCAGGCTGCACGCGCCTGGCGAATAATAGAGCTTCATGCCTTCTCTCCTGTGGTCATCGGCTGGGCGTATTGAGGCTGCGGACCTTGGCGTCTGCCCAGCGCTTGCCGGCACCGCCGCCCCAAAGCAGTCAGGCGATGAAGCCGGCGGACGAATCGCTGTCAGAATTCCACTTGTGCGTCTTCGTGTCCTTGTCGACCGCGTGGCGCGCGAAGAAGCTAAGCATCGACTTCACATCCGCTTCGCTCAGGTCACGCCGCTCGGCAAGCTGGTGTGCGCGATCGACACCGACCTGCGTGCCGCCCCGGCCGAACTTCTCGCGCAGGCGCAGGCCGCGCCGGGCTGCTGACGCCATTTTCAGATTGGGATTGAAAGTCTTCGCGGTCATCACCGTCTCTCCTGTCCAGTTGAGGAACGCCGTCGATGCGGAGAGGGTTTCGCGAGAGCATCGTTGTAAGTGAGCCTGGCGGAAGAACGATCATCGCCAGCCAAGGCCGGACACCATCCCGTCACGCCTGATGGACGGTATTTCGGCGTGCTCGGTCGGCTTTGGCGCATGTCTAATCCAACGCTCGAACCGGAAAGGCGTGAGCGGCTGGTCCGGCAACTGATGGCGGCCCGGCGCTCGGTCGCGCAGGCCAGAAGGACCCGCGACATGGCGGCCGAGGATGTGGCCCACGCCGATGTCGACAAGGCGAAACGCGCCCTGGGCGAGCGTGGTCCGGTCTGGTGGAGCGACGGTGCGCCCGATCTTAATCGTCACATGGCGCGTACCGGTCCTTACGCCGACTGGTATGCCGGCCTGAAGGCTGACGAATAAGGCGATCGCGAAACCCTAGCCGCGTGCTTGCCTGCGGCGTGTTTCCCATCCTTTCTTCGCCGCGGCGGAGCGTTTCTCATGGCTCTGGGACGAACCGCTCTTGCGACCGCCCTTGCGCGACGCGCTGTGGTTATCGGGCTTGCCGCGGCCCGATCCGGATTTGTTGCCGCCACCGGATTCCTTGTTCACCGTCGCCCAGGCACGGCGTTCGGCTTCCTTCTTGCCCACACCGCGGTCCTCATAGCCTTCCTCGATATGCTCGGCCTTGCGCTTCTGCTTGTCCGTATAGCTCGATTTGTCACCCTGCGGCATTGCTGGTCTCCTGAACTGACCCCCGCATTCTGCGAGAACGACCAACCCGCAAATTTGCTTCCTCGCTTCGTCGCAGATGCCGGCACGGGAACCGACGGCTCACGACTCCGTTCTGAAAGAGAACAATATGGGAACATCAAATCGCCATGACCGAACAGCTGCACAATCCCAAGCTCGATGAACATCCCGGCTCGAACACCGAAAAGAATCCCGAAGACTGGGTATCCGGCGACGATCCGATGACCGGGGCGCAGGGCTCTTATCTGACGACGCTGTGCGAGGAGGCGGGCGAAGCGCCGCCGCCTGCTGATCTCAGCAAAGCCGAAGCGTCAAAGCGCATCGACGCGCTCAAGGCGAAGCTCGGACTCGACTGACTGCGGTGGTCAGTGAGCGAGCTGGTCGCGCGCGAGATAGATTGTCACCACCCGTTCGCTGTCCCGCCACGCCTGTTCGATCGTACCACCGAGCCCACGAAGCGCCGCGCGCATCAGCTCTGTCCCGAAGCCCTGATCGCCATTGTCTTCGCTTCCACCGCGTTCGCGCCATGAGATGGTGATCGTCGTGTCCGTCGCGGCGATATCGACCATGAGTCGGCCCTCGGGACTGGCGAGAGCACCATATTTGACTGCGTTGGTGGCGAGTTCGTGCAGAAGCAGCGCGAGTGAGGTCGATGCGCGTGCGCCCACCGGTGCATCGCACTGCGTGACGGTGACCTGATCGTCGTCGCGGTAGGGTTCAAGTACCGCGCCGATGACCTCACTCAGCCCAGCGCCTGGCTGTTCTTCGCCCGAAGGCCCAAGGACGAGTTGCTGCGCGGCGCCCAGCGCCGTGATCCGGTTGCTCAGGTCGTCGGCGAAGTCATCGACGTCGTCGGCTCTCCGCCGGCCAACGCTGACCAGCCCCTGCACGATCGACAGCAGGTTCTTGATGCGGTGATGCATCTCGCGAACCAACAGCCGCTGGTCGTCGGCATGACGCAGCCGCTCGCCAATATCGCGCGCGATCTTCGATGCGCCAATGATTTCGCCCGCGGCGTTGCGCACCGGCGAGATGGTGACTTCGATATGGACGGGTTCGCCATCGCTGCGGCGGCGCACCGTCTCGAACCGGTCGATGCGTTCGCCGGCCCGCAGCTTACCGATGATGTCGGCTTCTTCGTGAAGCCGATCTTCGGGGATGATGAGCGTGATCGGCTGGCCTATGGCCTCGGCAGCGGTGAAACCGAACAGCCTCTCCGCCCCAGCATTCCAGCTGGTAATGATGCCGTCGAGGGTTTTGCTGAGGATGGCATCGCCGGAATTATCCACCACCGACGAAAGCCACAAACCGGCATCAAATTTGGGATCATGCATCGTCGAATGGTTCATGTTCCCTCGTTCCCGGAATGCCCGGCAGTCATTTGAAAGACTGTGACAGCCGGTGAGCAGAGTCGCCGCATCACTCGTCGCACGAACTTTAGAAAGATCGACGGATGACGGCAACGCTTTGGCAGACTGCCGGTGTCGTGGTTGGTCAGCCATCCTGCTTGCTGAGTTTGCTTGTATCGGCGCCGAACCGGACCTCTCGTGATCGTCCGATTTTCTCTTTAACTGACTTTCGAGATCGTGCTCGCGAACGACAGCTGTGTCCCAATGTCGGTCTTTCAGACCCTGCCTTAGGGTCATCTGTGGACGCCCCCGGAGAAGCAAGAGGGTTTCTGGCCTTCTGACGCGTAATCGGGTGCTGCCATCTGTCCGGCCTCAAGATGCGGCCTTAAGATGCCGCGGGCCCGTATGGGAGTTCGCGGAT
>Ga0209902_100233_pt1 | contig 87025 bp, 102 predicted proteins | sample FECB27metaG_FD_188304 | JGI IMG/M metagenome (GOLD analysis project Ga0209902, IMG submission 188304) | Cyanobacterial communities from the Joint Genome Institute, California, USA - FECB-27 (SPAdes) (version 2) | ecosystem: Environmental > Aquatic > Thermal springs > Hot (42-90C) > Microbial... | reverse complement strand
CGGCGCACGACGCCGGCCTCGCCTATCACTACATTCCGCTCGGCCGCGAGGGCATCAGCGCCCAGATGGTCGAGGAGACCAAACAGGTGCTCGAGGGGAGCACCGGCCCCGTGTTCTGCTACTGCCGGTCCGGCACCCGCTCGACGACCCTGTGGGCGTTGAGCCAGGCCGGCAAGGCGCCTGCCTCCGAGATTATCTCGGCGGCGGCAAATGCGGGTTACGACATGTCCCACCTCGCGGGACATCTGAGCCAGAAGTAAAGGCCTCAAGGCCTCACTGCCCCTTGTCGGTACCTCGCGGTGCCTTGTTCCCCTCTGCTCGGGTTTAAATCGATGCCGATCAAGAAGATCCTTGTCGCCAACCGCAGCGAAATCGCCATCCGGGTGTTTCGCGCCGCCAACGAACTGAACATCAAGACGGTGGCCTGCTATGCCGAAGAGGACAAGCTGGCGCTGCACCGGTTCAAGGCCGACGAGGCGTACCTGATCGGCAAGGGCAAGGGCCCGGTCGAAGCCTATCTGCAGATCGATGAGTATATCCGCATCGCCCGCATCTCGGGTGCCGATGCGATCCACCCGGGCTATGGCCTGCTTTCGGAGTCGCCGGAATTCGCCGATGCCTGCGAGGATGCCGGGATCATTTTCATCGGGCCGCGGGCCCAGACGATGCGCGACCTCGGCAACAAGGTGGCGGCGCGCAACATGGCGATCGCCTCCAAGGTGCCGGTGGTGCCGGCCACCGAGGCGCTGCCCGACGACATGGATGAAGTGAAGCGCATGGCCGCCGCGATCGGCTATCCGCTGATGCTGAAAGCAAGCTGGGGCGGCGGCGGGCGCGGCATGCGCCGCATCATGGACGAAAAGAACCTCGTGCACGAAGTCTCCGAGGGCAAGCGCGAGGCCAAGGCGGCGTTCGGCAAGGACGAGATGTATCTCGAAAAGCTGATCGAGCGGGCCCGCCACGTCGAGGTACAGCTGGTCGGCGATGATCACGGCAACCTGGTGCATCTGTTCGAGCGCGATTGCTCGGTGCAGCGGCGCAACCAGAAGGTGGTGGAGCGGGCCCCGGCGCCATATCTCAGTCAGGCGGTGCGCGACGACCTCACCGGGGCGGCGATCCGGCTCGGCAAGGCCGCCAACTATCGCGGCGCCGGCACGGTCGAGTTCCTGCTCGATGCCGATACCGACAAGTTCTACTTCATCGAAGTGAATCCGCGCATCCAGGTCGAGCACACGGTGACGGAAGTCGTCACCGGCATCGATATCGTGAAGGCGCAGATCCGCCTGCTCGAGGGCGCGGTGATCGGCACCCCCGAATCCGGCGTGCCGAAGCAGGAAGACATCCGGCTCAACGGCAATGCCATCCAGTGCCGCGTCACCACCGAGGACCCGGAGCAGAACTTCATTCCGGACTATGGCCGCATCACCGCCTATCGCGAGGCGACCGGCTTCGGCGTGCGGCTCGATGGCGGCACCGCCTATGCCGGCGCAGTGGTCACCCGGTTCTACGACCCGCTGCTCGAGAAGATCACCTGCTGGGCGCCGACCGCCGACGAAGCGATCGCCCGCATGCACCGGGCGCTGCGCGAGTTCCGCATCCGCGGCGTCGCCACCAACCTGGCGTTCCTCGAAAACATCATCACCCACCCCGACTTCATCGAGAACCGCTACACCACGCGCTTCATCGATACGACGCCGGCGCTGTTCGATTTCAAACAGCGACAGGACCGGGCGACCAAGCTCCTCACCTATATCGCAGACGTCACCGTCAACGGGCACCCGGAAGTGCGCGACCGGCCGCGGCCGCCTGCCGATGCGGCGGCCCCGGTGGTGCCGGAATACGAGCCGCTGATCGTCGTCGAGGGTTCTAAGCAGATCCTCGACCGCGATGGGCCGAAGGGGCTGGCGCGCTGGATGAAGGCGCAGGAGCAGGTGCTGTTCACCGACACGACGATGCGCGATGCGCACCAGTCGCTGCTGGCCACCCGCATGCGTTCGTTCGACATCACCCGCATCGCACGGTCGTACAGCCGCGGGCTGCCGAACCTGTTCTCACTCGAGTGCTGGGGCGGCGCGACGTTCGACGTCTCGATGCGCTTCCTCAACGAGGATCCGTGGGAGCGGCTCGCCGCGGTGCGCGAGGGCGCGCCCAACATCCTGACGCAGATGCTGCTGCGCGGTTCGAACGGCGTCGGCTACACCAACTACCCCGACAATGTGGTGAAGTTCTTCGTCTCCGAGGCGGCGAAGGGCGGGGTCGATGTGTTCCGGGTGTTCGACTGCCTCAACTGGGTGGAGAACATGCGCGTCTCGATCGACGCGGTGATCGAGGCCGACAAGGTGGCCGAAGGCGCCATCTGCTATACCGGCGACCTGCTGGACCCCGATCGGGCCAAGTACGATCTCAAATACTATGTCGGGTTGGCTAAAGAGCTCGAGGCCGCCGGCGCGCATGTGCTGGGGCTGAAGGACATGGCGGGGCTGTTGAAGCCCGCCGCGGCCAAGAAGCTGATCGAGACGCTGAAAGAGGAGATCGGCCTGCCGATCCACCTCCATACCCATGATACCTCGGGTGCGGCTTCCGCGACCATCATGGCGGCGGTAGATGCCGGCGTCGATGCAGTCGATGCCGCGATGGACGCCCTGAGCGGTACCACCTCGCAGCCGACGCTGGGCTCGCTGGTGGCGGCGCTGAAGGATGGGCCGCGCGACCCGAAACTCGACCAGAAGGTGATCCGCGAGATCTCGTTCTACTGGGAGGCGGTGCGCAACCAGTACCGCGCCTTCGAGAGCGACCTGAAGGGCGGCGCCTCCGAAGTCTACCTGCACGAAATGCCCGGCGGGCAGTTCACCAACCTGAAGGAGCAGGCCCGTTCGCTCGGGCTCGAAAGCCGCTGGCACCAGGTGGCGCAAACCTATGCCGACGTGAACCAGATGTTCGGCGACATCGTGAAGGTGACCCCATCGTCGAAAGTGGTGGGCGACATGGCGCTGGCCATGGTGTCGGCCGGGCTGACCCGCGCCGATGTCGAGGATCCGGCGCGCGATATCGCCTTCCCGGATTCGGTGGTCGGGTTCTTCGCCGGCGACCTCGGCCAGCCGCCGGGCGGCTTCCCGAAGGCATTGCAGAAGAAGGTGCTGAAGGGCCGGACGCCGCTCACCGAACGTCCCGGCTCATACCTCAAGCCGATCGATCTCGAGGCCGAGCGCAAGAAGGTGGCCAAGGATATCGGCAGCGAGGTCGACGACAAGCGGCTTGCGTCCTCGCTGATGTATCCAAAGGTCTACGCCGACTTCGTCAAGACGCAGGACAAGTACGGCCCCACCGAGGTGTTGCCGACGCCGATCTATTTCTACGGCCTGAAGGAAGGCGAGGAAGTGTTCCTCGACCTCGAAAAGGGCAAGACCCTGGTGCTGAACTACCAGGGCCGCACCGAGACCAACGAGAAGGGCGAAGTGCGGGTCTTCTTCGATCTCAACGGCCAGCCGCGTACCATCACGGTGCCGGACCGGCTGAAGGTCGGCGAAGTGAAGGTCCGCGCCAAGGCGGCGCTGGGCGATGCCAAGCAGATCGGCGCGCCGATGCCGGGAGTGATCTCGTCGCTCGGCATCAAGGTCGGCGACAAGGTGGTGGCGGGCGACGTGCTGCTGTCGATCGAGGCGATGAAGATGGAAACCGCCATCCACGCCGAAGCCGATGGCGTCGTCGCCGAGGTCACGGTGAAGCCGGGCGATCAGATCGACGCCAAGGACCTTCTGGTGCGGTTCGAGTAAGACTCAGACTTCCGCGCCCATCGCTGCGGCGATGGTGCGGAAGTCATTCTCGCTGATCTCGAACAGGCCGAAGCGCATCTGGTAGCCCCAGTTGGTCTTGCCGCGAGTGAACTCGAGCTGCTCCAGCAGCGGCGCGATTGGAGCTTCGGCTGCCTCGGCATAGTCGACATTGCGGCGCCACGGGGTGAAGTCGCCGCCCATCACGCCCTGGTAGAGTTCTTCGTCCCGCACCCGGCCGATCGTGGTGAAGCTTTGCAGGCGATCCTTGCCGCCGATGGTCTCTGCCGGGGAGTAATAGGCCACCCCGTCGCCGGCACGAATGCGCTGCAGCGGTGCCTTTCTGCCGTGGTTCACCTGCATGAAGCCGTCACGCCCGCGACGGGCGTGCTCGGCTGAGGCAACTGCGATCCAGAACCTGGTCATTTGCGGTCTCCGTTTGTGGCGAAGACCCTATGACGTGCCGATGTCAGAAACCGGCAGTGGTCAGCGGTGGCGGTACGTCCCGTCGATCACCTTGGCGCCGTCGGCGCTGCGCCGGTAGATCGGTGCCTTCTGCGGCAGCATGCGGACAATCCAGCTGACCAGCAGCGGCACGATGATGAAATCGTCGGCCCAGCCGAGCAACGGAATGACGTCGGGGATCAGGTCGACCGGGCTCAAGAGGTATGCCGGCACCAGCAGCATCAAAGCCTTGAGGTGGACCGGCGTCTCGGACGAGACGAAGGCCTGCCAGAGGGTTGCGAGTTCCTTGCGGAAGGTTAGGAAGCGGGCGAGGAGCGAGAACCTGTTCATGACTGAGAAATGGTTCTGCCGGACGGCGGCTTCAAGGGGTGCTGCAGTCGGTCGCAGGTCGACAGAATATTAGAACTTGTATTCTAAAACGTATGTTCTAGTATCCCCGCATGGCCAGAACACGCACATTCGATCGCGACGCCGTCCTTGCTGCTGCCGGCAATGCGTTCCGGCAGCATGGCTATCGCGATGCCTCGATTGCCGAACTGGAGCGGGCGACCGGGCTGGTTTCAGGCAGCATCTACAATGCGTTCGGCGACAAGGCCGGGCTGTTTCGCGCGGCGCTCGAGCACTATGTGCACGGCTTCGTGCGGCAGCGGCTTGCCGCCTTTGCCGGCGCCGAAGCCGGGCTAGAAGAGTTGGAGCAGTTCTATCTCTCGGTGCTTGAGCCGCCGCTGTCGGATGGCTTCGGCTGTCTCGTCAACAATTCGATCATCGAGTTCGGCACCGCCACGGGCATCGCTTCGCAGGGCATTGCCGAGACGCTGGCCCGGGTGCGTGAGGGGATAGCGGGCGTCCTTGTCCGTGAGATCGGACCGGCCAACGCCGATGTCGAGACCATGCAACTGGTGCTGCTCTACCACGGCGTGCTGACGCTTTCGCGCAGCGGCACCAGCCTCGAAGCGATGCGTGCAGCGGTGCACGCGACGTTCGAGCGGCTGCGCGCCGCTCGGACGCCCGACACAAACAGGCAGTGAGAGGAAACACCATGCTGACGATGCTCAATCCCGGCGGTGCGGCGCCCGAAGCGCCATATAGCCACGGCGCGCTCGCCACCAATGCGACGCGCACGCTCTACATTTCGGGGCAGGTGGGAGTCGACCCGGCGGGTCGGATGGGCGTCGATATCGGCGAGCAGGCGCAGATCGCGGTCGCCAATCTCAACGCCGTGCTGGCGGAGGCGGGGATGACCCCTGCCAACCTCGCCAAGGTGACGATCTATCTGACCGACGACAGCCTGATCCCCGGCTTCATGCAGGCCGCCGGCGCCGGCCTGCCCGCGCCGCCGCCGGCAACGACGCTGCTGGTGGTGAAGGCGCTGGCGGCGCCGCCGCTGCTGGTCGAGATCGAGGCGATCGCCGTCGCCTGAAGGGCCCGGGGTGCCGGGCCCTTCGTTCTCGTTACGCCGCCAGTGGGCCAGGATCGTCATCCGGATCGTCGTTGACCACGGCGACGATGCGCAGACGCTGCACCTCGCCGTTGCGATCCAGCCAGGACATCTGTTGACCCGGGCGGGTGCCGAGCAGGGCGGCGCCATGCTCGGAGGTGACGGCGAGGCTATAGCCCGCCGATCCCGTGGCATCGTCGGGGATCACCAGCTTGGCGATGCGCTCGGCGCCGGGAACCGGTGCATAGCGGACGATGCTGCCGATGCGGACCACGTCCGACGGTACCATGCCGTCGGGGATGATCTTCGCCCGGTCGAGCTCGTAGAGCAGCAGGTCGGCGTTGCCGCGTTCGCCAACATGGGTGAGCGCCACCACGGTGAGCCGGTGATGCTCAGTCTTGCCCACCACGATCTCGGGCGAGGCTATCCAGTCGAGCGAGATCGTCGTCATGGCGTTACCTTCGGCGTTCCTGGCTCCTTCAAAGCCAATCTTGAGACGGGCACCGGGGTGGGGGGGCGCCGGTCCTGGCACCAGGGGCACCTGGGGGCGGTGCGAGGGCGCACGCCGTTGCAGCCCCTGCAGTAGCGGAGCGCCGGCATTCACACCCCCTTCTCGATGGCTGGCGGCATGTTCGCCCAGGTGCCGAGCAGCCGCGCCCGATCGTCCAGCGACATGAGCCGCACGGTCATGATCTCGGTCTTGATCGGGGTCTGCTGCGGCAGGCTGTAGCTGAGGTCGGGGAGATGGTGGGCAACCCATTCGCGAAAGCGGCGCAGCTTGTTGCCGCCGCTGATCGGCAGGGTCACGGAATACTTGAACGTCATGGTCGTCGCCTCATGCGTGCGCAATGGGCGATGCATAGGGCGAGGTATCGCCCTGGGCATCACGAGTTGCGCATGGTTCTGGGGGTGATGAACGATCCTGATGTCGCCCTTGCCGATCCGGCAGGTGGCAACATCAGGCAATCAGCCTGCCCGGCTGAGGCGACTCTTGGTTGGGCGGGCTGTGGCAAAGAACCTGTTCATGTCCGCCATCATGGCCAAAGTACCGGGGAAGTCAAATCGCCGTGGACGCATGATCCTGGGGGCAGCACAGTTGGGGGATACCCAATTGACCTTGGTGGTGCCGTGGATAGGAAAGAGTCCCCGCCACAAGGGCCATTATTTCAGCCCGGCGCGGTCCTTCAACAGTTTGACGATCGCCATCGCGTGGCCGTGGCCGAGCCCGTAATCGGCCTTCAGCCAGTCGGTGATCGGCGTTGCCTTGGTGCCGGCTTTGGTAAAGCCCTTGGCGGTGGCGAGGCGGATCCACTCGTCCGGAGTGACGCCGGTCTGCTTCTCAATGTTGTCGAGATAGGCCTGAAAGGTCATGAGCGGCTCGCTTCAATCGGTCACGCAATCGTAACATTGCGCCCTCAACCTCAAAGGCCTATTTGCTGAGGCGGCAAGTCCATGATTGTCGCGCTTCGAGCTGGAACGGCCCCGGGCTTTCCTTCAAGCGCTCCAGAGGTCTTCTGATGAGCATTTCTCCCCGCCGGCAGTCGGTCGGCGTCAATGTCGGTGGCGTGATGGTGGGCGGCGGCGCCCCGATCGTCGTCCAGTCGATGACCAACACCGACACTGCCGATATCGAGGCGACGGTGCGCCAGGTGGCGCAACTGTGGCGTGCCGGCTCGGAGATCGTCCGCATTACCGTCGATCGCGACGAGGCAGCCGCCGCGGTGCCGCATATCCGTGACAAGCTGGCGCAACGCGGCGTCAACGTGCCGATCGTCGGGGACTTCCACTATATCGGCCACAAGCTGCTCACCGACCATCCGGCGGCGGCGGAGGCTCTTGCCAAGTACCGCATCAATCCGGGCAATGTCGGCTTCAAGGCGAAGCGCGATACGCAGTTCGCGACGCTGATCGAGCTGGCGATGAAGTATGACAAGCCGGTGCGCATCGGGGTGAACTGGGGTTCGCTCGACGAGGAGTTGCTGACCCGGTTGATGGACGAGAACTCCGCCGCAGCGACGCCGGTTTCGGCGGCCGCGGTGCAGCGCGAAGCGATCATCCAGTCGGCGCTGCTTTCGGCGCAGCGAGCGGAAGAGCTGGGCCTGGCACGGGATCACATCATTCTGTCGACCAAGGTGTCGGACGTTCAGCACCTGATCGCGGTCTACCAGGATCTGGCGGCGCGCTGCGACTATGCGCTGCACCTGGGGCTGACCGAAGCCGGCATGGGCTCGAAGGGCATCGTCGCCTCGTCGGCGGCTATGGGGATCCTGTTGCAACAGGGGATCGGCGACACCATCCGTGTGTCGCTGACGCCCGAACCGGGGGGCGACCGCACGCAGGAAGTGCGCGTGGCGCAGGAACTGCTGCAGACCATGGGCTTCAGGCAGTTCCTGCCGGTGGTGGCGGCGTGCCCGGGCTGCGGACGCACCACCAGCCAGACCTTCCAGGTGCTGGCCAAGGAAATCCAGGATCACCTGAGCGCTTCGATGCCGGAGTGGAAGGAACGCTATCCCGGCGTCGAGAGCCTGTCGGTGGCGGTGATGGGCTGCATCGTCAACGGTCCGGGCGAATCCAAGCACGCCAATATCGGCATCTCGCTTCCCGGCACCGGTGAAACCCCGGCGGCGCCGGTATTCGTCGACGGCCAGAAAGTCGCGACGCTGCGCGGCGCCGATGTCGCCGAGCAGTTCAAGGTGATGGTCGCCGACTATATTGAGAAGCGCTTCGGCGCGGCGCAGAAGACTGCGGCGGAATGAGCCGCTGGCGTGATTGGCTGTTCACCGGCGAAGCCGCGCGGCGGCGCTGGCTGTGGCTCGGGGTGCTGGCTTTGCTGCTCGTCGTCTTGTGGCTGACCGGGAACCTGCGGCAGTCTTAAGGCCTGCTATGCTGGTGCGGTCAGAATCGCGCCAGAGGCCCCGCATGCGCAGCCCGAACCTGCCCGAGCCGCCCTACTACATGGTCAGCTTCGCCTCGCAGCGAACATCAGGCGATAACGGCCATCACGAGATGGGCGCCGCGATGGTCGAGCTGGCGCGCCGGCAACCGGGCTTTCTCGGCTTCGAGAGCTGCCGCGATGCGAGCGGCTTTGGCATCCTCAACTCGTTCTGGACAGATGAAGCAAGCATCCGCAACTGGAAAGCGCTAGCCGAACACGAGGAAGCGCAGCGGCGTGGGCAAACCGATTGGTACGCCGGCTACCACATCCGCATCGCGCTGGTGCAGCGGGCCTATGGGTTTGAGGCTGAGGGCTGCTAGCGCCACTTCGGGCTGACCATCGGGTATTGGTCAGGGCACTCACTACTTCTCCCGCTCGGCAAAGAACCGCGCAGTGGCGCGGAGGCCGTCGGCGCGTTGGTCGAAGGGCAGTAGGGCGCTGAGGGCGTCGTGGATCATTTCCGCAAGTTGCCGTTGCGCGGCGTCGACGCCGATGCGGGCGACGATGGTCTGCTTGCCGGCTTCGGCATCCTTGCCGGTGGCTTTGCCCAGCATTTCGGCGGAGGCGGTGACGTCGAGGATGTCGTCGGCCAATTGGAAGGCGCGGCCGGCGGCCTCGGCATAGGTGGTGAGGTGCGCAAGGTCGGTGTCGGAGGCGCCGCCGAGGATGGCGCCGATGCGCACCGCGGCGCGGATCAGTGCGCCGGTTTTCATCGCCTGCATCTGCCCAATGGCGCGCTCGGTGAGGAAGCTGCTCTCGCCTTCGATATCGCGCATCTGGCCTCCGACCATGCCGCCGGCCCCGGCGCCGGCCGCCAGCTCGGTGACGAGGCGGATGCGGGTGCTGGGATCGGGATGGGCCGTCTCTCCGGCCAGCAACCCGAAGGCATGGGTCAACAGGGCATCACCGGCGAGGATGGCGGTGGCGTCATCATAGGCCTTGTGCACGGTGGGCTGGCCGCGACGCAGGTCGTCGTCGTCCATAGCGGGCAGATCGTCATGCACCAGCGAGTAGCAATGGATCATCTCGACGGCGAGCCCGGCGGTGATGGTGGCGCCGGGTGCCATGCCGAAGACGCCGGCAGCCTGGCGGACCAGCAGCGGCCTGAGGCGCTTGCCACCATTGAGGCTGCCATGGCGCATCGCGGCGAGCAGGCGATCGGGGGGCGCACCGGGGCCGGAAAGGGCAGGGCCGGTAAGCAGGGCATCGAGCGCCTGCTCGATATCGGCGGCCGTGCTGGCGAGGTCGTCGGGGAAGGAGTAGATCACGGGTCGGGGTCCGGCGGGGTCGAGCGCTTGTAGCGGATTTGCGGCTTTGCAGGAACTGCGCCGGAAACCCGCAACTCGCGCCATTTCGCCCCTTCCCATCCGTGCGATTGTGCTCTATAGACGCCCCCAATTCCCGACAGACCCTGTCTGTTAGACGCCGGAACGCCTTCGGCGAAACGCTATTGAACCAGGAGTAACAACCATGGCAGTGCCAAAGCGCAAGACCTCGCCGATGAAGCGCGGTTTCCGCCGCTCCGCCGATGCGCTGGCCGTTCCGGCCTATGTCGAAGACAAGGATTCGGGCGAGCTGCGTCGTCCGCACCACGTCGACCTGAAGACCGGCATGTATCGCGGCCGGCAGATTCTGCAGCCCAAGAGCTCGTAAGCCTCGGGCCGGCGCTCCCTTGCGCAGCAGACGATAGATATTATGCGGCCGGCTCCCAGACCTGGGAGCCGGCCGTTTCCGTTTATTCCAGAGGTTTTTCCGGCAATGGGCATGCGCGTCGAATCGGATTCCATGGGCACGATCAATGTGCCGTCGGAAAAGTACTATGGGGCGCAGACCGCCCGCTCGCTCGCCAATTTCGACATCGGCGGCGAGAAGATGCCGACCGAGATCATCCGCGCTTTCGGCATCCTCAAGAAGGCCGCAGCACTGGCCAACCACAAGCTGGGGCTGATGGACCAGCCGACGCGCGACCTGGTGGTCGCAGCGGCCGACGAAGTGATCGCCGGCAAGCTCGCCGAGCATTTCCCGCTGGTGGTGTGGCAGACCGGGTCGGGCACCCAGTCGAACATGAACGTCAACGAGGTGATCTCGAACCGCGCCATCGAGATGGCCGGTGGGGTGATGGGCAGCAAAAAGCCGGTGCACCCGAATGATCACGTCAACATGAGCCAATCCTCGAACGACACCTATCCGACGGCGATGCATATCGCGGCCGTCGAGGCGATCGAGAACTACCTGGTCGACCGGGTGATGCTGCTCAGGAACACCCTCGACGCCAAGGCGACCGAGTTCATGGGTGTGGTGAAGATCGGCCGTACCCATCTGCAGGATGCGACGCCGCTGACGCTGGGCCAGGAGATTTCCGGCTGGGTGGCGCAGCTCGACCTGGCGCTGAAGGCGATCCGGGCGACGCTGCCGCAGCTCTATGAGCTGGCGCTGGGCGGCACGGCGGTGGGCACCGGACTCAACGCCCACCCCAAATATGGCGAGACGGTCGCGGCCGAGATCGCAGCCCTGACCGGGCAGCCATTCGTTACCGCGCCGAACAAGTTCGCGGTGATGGCCGGGCACGATGCGTTTGTCGGCTCGTCGGGCGCGCTGAAGCAGCTCGCCGTGGCGCTGATGAAAATCGCCAACGACGTGCGCTGGCTGGCCTCGGGTCCCCGTTCGGGCCTCGGTGAAATCACCATTCCGGAGAACGAGCCGGGCTCGTCGATCATGCCGGGCAAGGTCAACCCGACGCAGGCCGAGGCGACCACCATGGTCGTGGTGCAGGTGATGGGCAATGACGCGGCGATCGGCATCGCGGCGAGTCAGGGCAATTTCGAGCTGAACGTGTTCAAGCCGGTGATTGCCTATAATTTCCTGCAGTCGGTGCGGCTGCTGGCCGATGCGGCCAAGAGCTTCAACGATCACTGCGCGGTGGGGATCGAGCCGGATCGCGACCGGATCAAGCAACTGGTCGACCAGTCGCTGATGCTGGTGACGGCGCTGAACCGCAAGATCGGCTACGACAACGCGGCCAAGATTGCCAAGCACGCGCACAAGAAGCGCTCGACGCTGCGCGAAAGCGCCATCGAGCTGGGGCTGCTCACCGGCGAGGAGTTCGACGCCGAGGTGAAGCCCGAGCAGATGGTGGGCCCGCTCAAGCTCTAGGAACAGTACTGTCGGTATCGGGCCAATTCGAGCGGAGCTCGCATGGCCGGCTTGCCTCGGATCGCTCCGATGGAGCGATCCCCCGGGCGGGACGGGTTTTCGAAGAGTGCGAAAGCGCACGGCAGGGCTGGCGGGGGCGGCCCGGCTTTGGCATGGTGCCCCGCAACAAAACCTACCTGGTGGAGCGCGCCATGTCTGACAATACGGTCTTCATTCCCCAGGGTGGTCGCGCTGCGCGCAATGGCGCGTTCATTCCGCCGCTGCTGCTGATCCCGCTGATCGCCTACAACTTCTTTGCCTTCCTGTTCATGGGCGGCAATCCGGCCGGCTGGAGCCAGCAGCTGTTGACCATTCCGATGGTCTCGGGCGTGCCGTGGTCGCTGACGGCGGGCGACCTGATCCTCGTGGTGGGCCTTGTATGCCTGTTCTTCGAGGTGCTGAAATCCACCAATACCGGGCGCAACTCGGTGATCGAGCACATGCTCTCGGTGGTGGTGTTCGTGATCTTCCTCGTCGAGTTCCTGCTCGTCGGGGCGGCTGCCAGCTCGGTGTTCTTCATCCTGATGATGATGGCGATCGTCGACGTGGTGGCGGGTTTTACCGTTTCGATCACCGGTGCCGGTCGCGACGTGACCATGGGCGGCTGAGGCCGCACAAAGGCTCATCTTGCCGAGAGAGCATTGGCAGTGGCGGAACTGATTGGGCTCGGAACCAATCCGTTCACGGGGTGTCATCCTGGATGGGGTGATTGCAGAGGGCCAGTTCGCAGCATCGCGCACAACAGCGGCAACTCACCGCCCTTTGTGCGAACGGATGATCCGGCAAGGTGGTTCGATAGGCGTCGGCCCGGTTTTCAGGTGACGATGGTCTTGCGGTAGCCGGCCGGCATGCGCCGCACTGTGATCTTGCTGCCATTGGCATAGGCGTCGACCGCCTGGTGCACCGGGGCGCGACGGCGCTCGCGCTGCGCCGGAAGGTGCTGGCGGGCGGCGATCAGCTGGCTAAGGAAATCGGCATGGGCGGGCGTTTGGACCAGCATCAGCCGCTCGCGCGGCGTCTCTTCCACCACCGGCAGCGTGAAGACCTGCTTTGCCGTCCCGTTGTCGTCCATTGCCTCGGACCTGGTTCCGATCCGGGGCGACTGCCTGATGGCTGCCTCAGCGGATCATGGGATAACGTCGCCATGACCGGCAGAGGTTGCAATGTTTCGGTGGCGGTTTCCCGCGTTTCATCAAGAAAGGGTTAACCGCATCACGTGACGGCGCGTACCGGCTTTCCCCACCTCGACGAAGCCAAAACCCTCGAAAACAGGGACGAACCCCATGAAGCGGTAGCTGGGGGAGGTGGGGGCGACGGGGTAGGCCTCGAGGATATCGGCTTGCTGCTCTCTGGCGTACGCAATGGCTGCCGTGATCAGCTGGCGGCCGATACCCTCGCCGCGCAATTGCCGGCGGACATACATGCAGGTGAGCGACCAGATCTTGTCGCCTGGCTGCGCCTCGGGACCGCCGAGGTTGCGGAAGGTGTGGCGAGGGGCGATGGAGACCCAGGCGACGGGTTCCCCCCCGGCATAGCCGACGAGTCCGACCGGCACGCAGTCGGCGATGCGGCCAAGGATCTGCCGGCGCCGGGCCGGCCCCTTGTTATGCTTGATCTCCTCGGGCGTCGCCCGCCAGGTCATGCACCAGCAGGGCTTTGGTCCGCCGGGGCCGCCGAACAGCGTTTCGAAATCCCCGGCCGTCGATCTGGTGACCGGCTTGAAGGCCAGCTCGTCGGGCATCCCTCACCCTTTGAATTCGTCCTTGGCCTTGCGCAAAGCGGCAAACACCTTGGCCGGTTCCGCATCGGCGGCGAGGCCCATCGCCTTGGCCAGCACCGGCTGGTCGGCCCTGAGGAATGGATTGCTGGCCTTTTCGAGCCCGAGCGTCACCGGGATGGTGTGCTTGCCGGCGTCCACCATGCGCTTCACTTCGGTGGCGCGGATGTTGAGCGCCGGGTTTTTCGGATCGACGCTGAGGGCAAAGGCGGCGTTCGAGGCGGTGTATTCATGGCCCGGATAGACCAGCGTGTCGTCGGGCAGGGCGCGCAATTCCTCGAGACCGTTCCACATCGGGCCGGGCTTGCCTTCGAACATGCGGCCGACGCCGAGCGAGAACAGCGCATCGGCGGAGAACAGGTGCCGGCCGGCCGGATCGTAGTAGACGATGTGCCCCAGCGTATGGCCCGGCGTTTCGATGACGATGAAGTCGGTTTCGCCCAACGACACGGTGTCGGTCGCCGAAACCAGCACCTCGAGTCCGAGGATCTTCGACGCCTCGGCCTTGGGACCGACGACGCGCACCCCATATTCACGCTTGAGGGCGGGAATGCCCTCGACGTGGTCGGTGTGATGATGGGTGATGAACAGGTCGGTCAGCTTCCAGCCGCGGCGCTGCAGCGCTTCCTTGATGGCCTTGGCGTCCGGCGCGTCGATGGCGGCAGTTCGGCCGCTGCCGATATCGTGGACGAGATAGCCGAAATTGTCGGAGCGGCAGAGGAAGGTATCAATCAGCAAGGGCACGTGGGGGATTCTCCGGTCAGGCGCGCCGCGGGTGGCATGCGGCAGCGAAGCATGACAGAAACTAGAGAAGGTTTTCGGACAACGCCATGACCTCGCATGTCGAGCGGCTGATCGGCTTCTACAAGTCGCCACTGGGAAAGATTTCCCGCGCCCTGTTGCGCGAGGAGGTGCTGCGCTTTGCCGGCAACGTCCGCGGGCTGCGCGTATTGGGGCTCGGCTTCGCGACGCCGTACATGCGGTTCACCCTGGAAAAGGCCGAGCGAGTGATTGCGGCGATGCCGGCCCGGCAAGGCGCTTCGGCCTGGCCGCGCGAGGGTCCGTCGCACACCGTGCTCTGTGACCCATTGGAGCTGCCGCTCACCGACGCCGCCGTCGATCTCATCATCGCCGTGCATGCCTTCGAGCATGTCAGCGACACCGAGGAGCTGATGCGCGAGCTGTGGCGGGTGTCGGCGCCCAACGCCCGGCTGATCGTCGTGGTGCCGAAGCGCCGTGGCACCTGGTCATCCATCGACACGACGCCGTTCGGCGATGGGCATCCGTTCTCGCGCGGGCAGCTGGAACGGCTGCTGCGCGACCACAGCTTTGTGCCCGAGCAATGGCGCGACGCGCTTTATGTGCCGCCTTCGCAGCACGCGCTGGTGCTCAAGTCGACGCGCTTTTTCGAGCGGGCCGGCCGGATGTTCGGGCCGACTTTGGCGGGCGTGCATTGCGTGCTCGCCCGCAAGGAACTGTTCCCCGCCGTGCCCCGGCGCAAGAAAGCCGAGCGGCTGATCAAGGTGCCGGCGCTGGCGCCGCAGGCGGCGATGAAGCTGCCAAGAGAGCGCCAACCGGAGCGCTGATCAGAGCGCGCTTTCGACGTTCATTTCCGGTCGCAAGTGCACGGCCACTTCGCCCGACCAGGGTTCGGTGACGCCGCGCCCGCCGCCGAGGTCCTCGAGCAGCGAGCGAAAGCGGTCGAGCATGGCGATCATCTGGGGGCGGGCCTGGACCATATTGCTCATCTCGCCCCAGTCGCCCACGACGCAGAAGTCGCGCTCGCCGGTTCTCACCACCCAGAAGCTGCGCAGGCCCGCCATGGCGGAACTCTCGATGTCGCGGTGGAGCGCGATGAACTCCTCCTCGCGGCCGGGCTTCACCCGCATATGCACGATGTTCATTGCCGTCATCGGATCCTCCTCCGTCTCGACAAGCACGCCGCGAGCTGATCCTAGCAGATGTCGAAGCAGGCCGGGATTCCTTTGCAAGCGGGGGCGCCATCCCCTATGGTCCGGCCGATTTTTCGACCGGCCTCAAAGACATGACCGACATGCCCAACCGCCCCGTCCCTCAGCCCGGCATCCTTGATATCGCGCCCTATGTGCCGGGCCGGTCGGATACGCCGGCCGGCGTCAAGCTGGTGAAGCTCTCGGCCAACGAGTCGCCGCTCGGCGCCAGCCCGAAGGCGATCGCAGCAGTGCGCGAAGCGGCCGGCCGCATCGAGATCTATCCGGACGGCTCGTCGCGCGAGTTGCGGGTGGCGCTGGGCGAAGTGCATGGACTGGCACCGGAACGGATCGTCTGCGGCTTCGGCTCGGACGATATCCTGCACCTGCTGGCCCAGGTCTATCTCGGCGAAGGCGATGAGGCGGTGATGAGCCAGTATGGCTTCAACGTCTACCCCATCATCACCAAGGCAGCGTCGGCGCAGATCGTAATGGTGCCCGAACGGGACTATCGGGCCGATGTCGACGCGCTACTCGCCGCGGTGACGCCACGCACCCGGATCCTGTTCCTCGCCAACCCGAACAACCCGACCGGCACCTACCTGCCGGCCGCCGAAGTGCAGCGGCTGCAGCGCGGACTGAGGCCCGACATCCTGTTCGTGCTCGACAGCGCCTATGCCGAGTATGTCACCGCCGAGGATTACTCGGTGGGTATCGAGCTGGTGAATGCATCCGACAACGTCGTGATGGTGCGCACCTTCTCGAAGATGGGCATTGCCGGCGAGCGGGTCGGCTGGATGTACGGCCCCGAGCATGTAGTCGATGCGGTGAACCGCATTCGCGGCCCCTTCAACGTGTCTCTCTCGGGCCAGGCCGCCGCCGCCGCGGCAGCCCGCGACGTCGCCTTCACGGCGCAACTGCGCGATCACAATGCGCGCTGGCGGACCTGGCTGACCGTGGCGCTCAGCTCGAACGCCATCCGCGTGCTGCCCAGCCAGGGCAACTTCATTCTGGCCCTGTTCGAGGATGTGGCGACGTCGAAAGCAGCGTTCGGCGCGTTGCGCGACCAGGGCCTGCTGGTGCGTGAGATGCATGGTTATGGCATACCGGAGGGGCTGCGCATCTCGATCGGGCTCGAGGAGCATATGCGGGCGGTGGTCGAAATTCTGAAGGCGTTCGGGGCGCCGGGGGCAAGCAACTGATGTTTGAAAAACTCACGCTCATCGGCATCGGCCTGATCGGCTCATCCATCGCCCGGGCGGTGAAGCTGAAGGGGCTGGCCAAGACCATCGCCATCACCACCCGCAAGTCCGCGACGCTCGAAGAGGCGCGGGCGCTGGGGCTGGGCGACAGCTATACGCTCGATGCGGCCGAAGCGGTCGAGGGTGCCGACCTCGTCATCCTCTGCACGCCGGTAGGCGTCTATGCCGATGTGATGCAGCAGATCGCCGGACATCTTGCGCCGGGCGCCATCCTTTCCGACGTCGGTTCGGTCAAGGGCCAGGTGATGAAGGCGCTGGAGCCGCTGCTGCCTGCTGGCGTGCATTTCATTCCCGGCCATCCGATCGCCGGTACCGAGCATTCCGGCCCGTCCGCCGGCTTCCCCGACCTGTTCGTCGGGCGCTGGTGCGTGCTGACGCCGAAGCCGGAGGTCGATCCGGTGGCGGTCGACCGGCTGGTGTCATTCTGGGGCGCACTTGGCTCGAACGTCGAAGTGATGGATGCCGCACACCACGACCTGGTGCTGGCCATCACCAGCCACGTGCCGCACCTCATCGCCTACAATATTGTCGGCACGGTCGCAGATCTGGAAGCGGCAACGCAGTCAGAGGTGATCAAGTTCTCGGCCTCGGGATTCAGGGACTTTACCCGTATTGCGGCCAGTGACCCGGTGATGTGGCGCGACGTGTTCCTCACCAACCGCGAGGCGGTGCTGGAGATGCTCGGGCGCTTCCTCGAGGATCTGTCGAGCCTGCAGCGCATGGTGCGGGTCGGCGACGGCGAAGGCATGCAGGCGCTGTTCACCCGTACTCGCGCCATCCGCCGCTCGATCATCACCGCCGGCCAGGAAACCGCGGCCCCGGATTTCGGCCGTCCGCACGGCACGCCCGAGGCCGCAGTGGTCCCGCCAACCGACGTGTCGCCGGTGATGGTGCGGGAGCACGGCGGCGGGGAAGACGCGTAGAACCCCAGGTTCGCCGTCGTCGTCCCCTCTCCCCCAACGGAGAGGTGAACTCAGAACAGCGGCAGCAACTGCGCGAAGGGCACGGCGAGCAGCTTCACCTGGCCATCAACGATGGTGAGGGTGTTGCGGAAGCTGCCATCGGCATTGGGGGCGCCGCGCAGCATGGCGAGCTGCATGGCGGGCAGGAACTGGGCGAAGCGGTCGAGTACGCCCTTGGTGGTGTAGTTGATCTCGCCTTCCGGATAGCCGCCGCCATTGAGCTTCAGCAGGCCGGTGACTTCGAAGCGCTCGTCGGGCTGTGCCTGGCTGCCGGTAAGCTTGGTGAGGGTCAGCGCGCCGCCGGCGGCCTGCCAGCGGCGCAGCGCATCGGGCTCGCCGAGGGCGCGGAGGTCATCGGGCATGCCGGAGAGCTCGACTTCGGCGCTGGTATCGGCGGCTGCGACCTGCAGGCCCGGCAGGTCTAGCGCCGTAGTGGTCAGGTAGCCGCGCAACGCGGCGGTGCCGGCCGCCTTGTCGTGCAGCTCGGGGACATCGAGCAGGTGCGCTTCGAGGTGCTTGCTGCGCGCCTCGACGATTTCGCCGGCTACGGTATCGGTGAGCACCAGGTCGTCGGCGACCAGCGAGAAGCGGGCGATGCGCCAGCCCTCGCCATTGAGGCCACGCATCAGGTCGGTCGAGGTCAGCCGCAGGCTGCCTTCCATGGCACCGAAATCGAGCCGGCGCTGGCTGCCGGAGAAGGCATCGGCGAGGCTGAACGGCGCCTTGGCCGAAAAAACCAGGTGCGAGGGGGCGTAGACGAGCACCGAGCCCTTGAGGCCGGCAAAGGTGGCGGTGAGGTCCTGGTCGACCAGCGTCGCATCGAGGCACTCGAGATCGAAGCGGAACGGAAAGCCGGAGACGTCAAGGGTGCCGCAGGTCAGCTTCGGCGCGGTTTCGCCGTCGGACTCGGCCAGGAGCTTGACCTGCCGCGTCGCCTCGCCGGCGGCCCAGACCCAGCCGGCGGTCCATAGCCCGACCACGACAACCACCGCGATGGCGAGCCACATGAACTTCCGCAACGTCAGGTCTCCCATGCCGGCGCACCGATTGCGCGGCGCGGACCGTATCGGTAGGAACGTGACCGCGGCAAGGCGGGTGGACGTTTCGTGCAGCAGAATTCAACGCATTGGGTGTTCGGCTACGGTTCGCTGATCTGGCGGCCGGGTTTTGCCTTCCTCCGGCAGGTGCCGGCACTGCTGCGTGGCGTGCACCGGCGGCTCTGCGTCTACTCCTATCGGCATCGTGGCACCGAGGCCCAGCCGGGGCTGGTGTTCGGCCTGATGCCGGGCGGCTCCTGCCGCGGCATGGCGTTCGAGGTGGCCGAGGCGGAGTGGGACGGGGTGCACGCCTATCTCAGCGAGCGCGAGATGGATCGCGGGGTGTACCGTGAAGCGACGCGGCAGATCGAGCTCTCGGATGGCGCCCAGGTGCCGTCGCTGGCCTTCCTCGCCGATACGCGGCACCTGCAATATGCCGGCAAGCTGGCGATCGCCGAGCAGGTGCGGATCGTGCGCGCCGGAGTGGGGGAATCCGGGCCGAACCCGGAATATGTGCTGGAAACGGCACGGAAGCTGCATGAGCTTGGGATGACCGACCGCTATCTCGACGAGGTGGTGGCGGCGCTGAACGGTACTGACGTGCCGGTGGTGGCGGGAGTTTAGAGGCTGACTGATAGAGACGGCCCCCTCCCGGCCTCGCCCATAAAGGGGGAGGTGAAGAGTCGAGGCTCTGTCTTCGATCGTGCCACAAGCACCAGCGGTGGGAGGGGGCCGTCTCTCTCAGTTACCCTCAGGCAGCACTCAGCCCGATGATCGGTTCGGCGCCTTCGAGGTCCCACACCACGGTCAGCCGCTCGATGGCATCGGCGCTGGTTTCGACGTGGAAGACGCGGTCGGCGCAATCCATGGCGAGGCGGAAGCGGGCGCGGCTCACGGGGTCTTCGACCAGATCGGCGGCGCCACCCGCCCACATGACGTGCGGACCAAGCGCGATCAGATAAAGCTGGTCGGCCTTGAAGCTGAAATCGTCGAAGCGCAGCGGCTCCAGCGCATAGTAACGGCCCGAGCGACCGCGCCAGTTCACCGGATGCACGGTGGCATGCTGCAGCAGCGTACGATCGAGTGTCGGCACCATGCCCCCGGCTCCTTCGGTACTCGGCGAAAGAGAACGAATATAGAACAAATTTGAGCTAAATGTCAAGCACCGCCCTGCGTGACGTCTACACCTATGGGCTGCGTCGCGTGCTTCGTCAAGATGTAGTGGTTGGTGCCGGCCCGGGCGCTATCCCTTGCTTCAGCTTTTCGAGCCGCTCCCGCAACTCAGGCGTGATCGGTCGGCTCAGGCCTTCCTCATAAGCCGTGAGGATCAGCTTGTTGGTTTCACCTTCGATCGCAGTGATCAGGCGCTCGCGAAACTCCTCCACCGGCAGACCCGGCGGGATGGCGGGGAGGAACCGGGCGCGAGCGGTGCCGGACCACAGCAGCAGGCTGTTACGACCCCAGAACAGGCCGGAGTTGAGCGCCACCGGCACCACCGGGATGTTGAGGCCCTCATAGAGCCGGACCACGCCGTAACGATAGTCGTAGGGGTCGAGCGGCGCCTTGCGGGTGCCTTCGGGAAAAATGATGATGCGGGCGCCATTGGCGAGCGAGCGGCGGGCGTCGGAGAGCATCAGCGGGATAGCATCGCCACCCTTCGAGCGATCGACACGGATGGTGTCGAAGGCCATGGCCGCCTGGCCGAAGAACGGGATGTCCATCAGCTCCTTCTTGGCGATGAAGGCGGGACGTCGCGCACCGGGGAGCAATGCGAAGATGTCCCAGTCGCTCATATGCTTGCTGGCAATGATGCAGGGGCCTTCGGGGATGTTCTCGACGCCCTCGACGTCGGTCTTGATGCCGGCAATCAGCCGTAACGCCAAAATGTGCGAGTGGATCCAGTAGAGCGCCAGGGCCCAGCCGAAGCGCGTGCGGCCCCAGATAGCGCTGATGCCGACGACAATCGCCAGCACCACGGTCTGCAGATAGAACACCGCGTAGAACAGCAGCGAGCGGAGCGCCTGGCCGAACAAAACTGATCCTCCCCGTTTGCGCGGAGGGTGCCCGCTAAGGGTGAGTGCTGCAAGGCGGAATTGCTGGCACAGTCGGCGCCCTCGCCGAGAGGCGTCGTCGCGGTGGCAGACGACGGCCGAGGCCGTCGCCGCGTGGTTACGACGTCTTCTGCAGGAAGCGGCGCACCGTCATGCGTGAGGTGATGGCGGTCAGCGCGGCGATCACCGGCACCACGGCGAGGATGCCGAACATGCCGTCGATGCCCAGCGCGAAGCGGCCGAACAGGATGCCGAGTTGCTGGCCCGCCTCCTGCGGCACCATCGAGCCGGCGGCGACACCGACCAGCAGGAAGAACAGCAAGGCGGCGAGCCCACCGAAAATCCCGCCGCGGAACCCGATGGTGAGAAACCGACCCTGAAACTCGCCGGCGATGAAGTTGTTCGAGGCGCCGATGAAGTGCAGCACGTCGACGATCTCGCGGTTGGACGCCATGGTGCCGCGGGTCGCAAAGACGATGGCGAGCACCGTAGCCACGACGATCAGCGCCAGCACCAGCAGACCCGAGGCGACGATGGTGCCAGCCATGACATTGAGCTGCTGCCGCCAGGCGGCATGAGTGTCGAGGCTGGCGCCCTTCACTGCGGCAAGGTCGCGCTGCAGTTTGCCCACATCGGCCTCGGCCGGGTCGGCGAGCTGCACGACAACGAGCCGGGGGATGTCGATGGCCGTGAGGTCGAGCCCGGCGCCGAGCCAGGGCTCGAGCAGTTTCTGACTCTCGTCGAGGGTCAGGGCGCGGGCCGAGGCAACGCCCGGCGTCGCTTCCGCCAGCGCCACCGCGGTCCTGAGGTTCGAATCCATCACCTCGCCCTCGACCGGGCGGATCTGGATGGTCATCTCGCGGCCGACATCGGACGACCAGGCGATGGCGGATTTCTGCACCAGCACCACGCCGCCAAGCGTCACGCCGCTGAGGAAGGTCATGATGGCGATCAGCAGCACCAGGGTGCGGCCGGCCACCGAGCGCTCCGGCACGATGGCGGCGGCACGCTCGCGATTTTCGATCCCGGCGAAGCGGGGGAGCTTCAGCTCAATCGGCAAAGACGATCTCCCCCTCGTTGAGGATCATGCGCGGAAAGGGGAAGGCGTCGAGCAACGGCAGCTCATGCGTCGCAAGGATGATGGTCGTCCCCATCTTGTTGAGCTCAGCGAACAGCCGCACCAGCCGCAGCGACAGCTCGGGGTCGACGTTACCGGTGGGTTCGTCGGCGAGGAGGATATCCGGCCTGCCGATGACAGCGCGGGCGATGGCGGCGCGCTGCTTTTCGCCGCCCGACAGCACCGCCGGCAGTGCATCGAGGCGCTGGCCGAGGCCGACCCATTCGAGCAGTTCGGTGACATTGGCGCGGTAGCTCGCCTCGGGCTCGCCCAAGACGCGCAGCGGCAGCGCCACGTTCTCGAAGGTGGTGAGGTGGTCGAGCAGGCGGAATTCCTGGAACACGATGCCGATATGCCGGCGCATCTGCAGCAGCGCGTCCTGGTCGAGCGAAGAGGTGTCCTTGCCGAACAGGGTGACCCGTCCACGGGTCGGTCGCAGCGACAGCAGCAGCAGTTTCAGCAGCGAGGTCTTGCCCGAGCCGGAGGGGCCGGTGAGGAAATGGAACGTACCGGGTTCGATGCGGAAATTGAGATCGCGCAGGATCTCTGGCCCCTGCCCATAGCGCAGGCCGACATTGGAGAACTCGATCACCGGGCCATCCGCTCCGAATCAGTTGTGAGGCATCATAACAGCGGTGTCCCGCCCGGGCGGGGTTCTCACCCATAATTCAGCCCAAATCTTGGTCGCTCGCCGCAGTCCCCGCGGCAGTTTTCGACGTTCGGGTTTGAGGAAACTTAACCCCGCGCCGCTAGCTTTCCTCCATGCGTTCACCCCAACCAGCGACGGTCGTCATCGCCTGCCCGCATTGCGGCACGCGTTACCAGGTGCCGCCCGAAACGCTCGGGCCGCGCGGCCGCCAGGTCAGCTGCGCGCATTGCGGCAAGGCCTGGATGGCCGAGGCTCAGGCAGCGCCGCCCGACGACGACAAACTGTTCACGCCCATCGAGGAAGAGGCGCTCGACCGCGAGTTCAAGGCGATCGAGAACCGCACCGGGATCGCCGAGATCCCAGCCTCGCTGCGCGGCGTGATGCCGGATGGCGCGCCACCCCCCGAGGTGGTGCGCTCGATCGCCGAGATCAAAGCCGCCATCGCGCCGAAACCGAGTGAGCCGGCGGCGGCCCCGCCGCCTGCGGCAAAACCGACGGCAGCCGAACGGGCCGCCAATGGCAAGCTCGAAAAGCGGCAACGCGCGGTGGCGCGCCGACTGCCGGCTGCCAAGCTGTTCCGGATGATCCGCATCGGGGCAGTGGGCCTGCTCGTCGCGGTGATCGCCGGCGGACTGTTGTTTCGCACCGAGATCGTCAGGCTGGCGCCGGCGATGGCCGGGGTCTACTCGGCCCTCGGCATGGGGGTGAATGTCGTCGGGCTGGAATTCTCCGAAGTGTCGACGATGATGAGCCGGCGCGGCGACAGCGATGTAATCAGCGTCACCGCCACCATCCGGGGCGTCGAAGCACGGCGCGTGGTGGTGCCGCCGGTAGTGGTGAGCCTGCTCGATGCGCACGGCGCGCCGCTCTACCAGTGGAGCGTCATGCCGCCAGCTCCCGATGTGGAACCGGGCGAGGCGGTGGCCTTTTCCGCCGAACTCGCGTCACCGCCCGAGGGCGCGACGCAGCTGCGCCTGGGCTTTGCCTCGAGCCGGCAGAACGTCGCGGCAATCCCATCCGTGGCGACCAACAAGTTACCTGAAGAGACCGTACACTGATGGCCAGAATCCTGCTTGCCGAAGACGATGATGGAGTGCGCGCCTTCGTGTCGCGTGCCCTGGCTCATATGGGCCACGACGTGGTGGAGGCCGAAGATGGTGGGCTCGCCGCCGAGGTTATGCAGGAAGAGCAGGGTCGTTTCGATCTGCTGCTCTCCGATATCAAGATGCCGGTCATGGACGGGATCGCGCTGGCGCTCAACGTCGCTTCCGCCTGGCCGGAGGTCACCATCATGCTGATGACCGGCTTTGCCGACCAGCGCGAGCGCGCGCACGGGCTCGACCAGTTGATCTACGACGTGATCCCGAAGCCGTTCACGCTGGCGCAGGTGCTCGAAAAGGTCGACGACGCGCTCAATGGGCGGCCGCCGGAGATCATCTCTTTGGCTCGTCAGGCGATGATGGGGTGAGCCCGGGCATCGTGGGGCTCCCCTCGGTCCCTTCTCCCCTCAGGGGCACCTGACGAGGGCGTAGCCCTCGCCGGGAGGTGGCGCGCAGCGCCGGATGAGGGGTGAAGCGGTGCAATACGCGCTCGTTGAGAAGTTGAACCCCTCACCCTAGTTTCGCTACGGACCTTCGGTCCTAGCTGCACTACCCTCTCCCCTCAGGGCGAGGGGACGCTTGGGCCGAACCATCGAGACGCCGGATACGGGCGAGTGTCAGGCCGGCACCTCCAGTACCCGCACATCGAGCGTTTCCGCCTCCTCCTCCATGAAGCGCAGGAACTTCAGCCCCTCGCGCTCGATCTCGGCGACGTCCTTCTTCCGCAGCTTGTGGTAGGGCGTGACGGTGAGCACCGCCGCGCCCTTCTTGCTGTCGATGGCCCAGCCAGCCGACATCAGGCCGTCGACCAGGACGCCCGGCTTGACGTTGTTGACGAAGTCGCCGCGCAACTCGTCACCCTTAACGAGGAAGCGGCGACGGTTGTCGTAGCCGAGGATGGCGTTCTCGTAGAGCGGCAGGAAGCGCACCGGGGCGGGCGTGTCGGCGTCCGGGCGCGGCGCCTCGGGCAGGTCGAAGAGCTCGCGGCCATCGGGGGCGATGAAGCTGACGAGTTCTGGCCGCAACGCTTCGAACACCTCGCCGAGCCTCGTGAGGCGCGACCAGCTCTGCATGTCGGCGACGCTGGCCGGGCCGTAGGCGGCGAGGTAGCGGCGAACCAGGGTCTCGCGGTCGATCGGCCGCACATACGGCGCCGGCAGCCAGTTGTCGATGCGGGTGATCACCGGCGAATGGCCGGAGCCCCAGATGCGGGTCGGCGGGATCTGGATCAGCGTATCGGTCGATTGCAGCAGCATGGTCATGGCCAACGGCTCGCCCTCGGGGAAGCGTTCGCTGAGCTGCTTGCCAAGCTCGCCGGCGGTCATCGGTTCGGCGTCGAGCAGGTGACGCGCCAGTTCGAGCACGGCGGCTTCATCATTGCCTCCAAAGCGCTTCTTGAAATTGCTGAGCCAGACCGAGCGGAGGAAGGGCTGCATCTCTGCCCGGATGCCGATCAGGTCGTCGACGGTGTGGAGGTGCAGCGTGCCGCGCATGGTGGTAGCGCGAGCCAGGGTGCGGTCGACGATCAGCGCGGTCAGCGCCTCGTGGTTGAACCCCTCGAGTCGCGACCATAGCCCGATATAGGGATCGTGGGTCTGCTGCGCCTGCATGCCGAGGAGCCAGGCAACGGTGTCGGTGATCGACAGGTCGCTGCGCTCGAGCAGCAACTGGCGGGCGAGGGTGGCGCGGTTGAGCTGGCGGTCGGTCAGTGCGTCGGTCATCTGCGCCCTCCTTTGGCATAGCAATAACCTAGCCGGGGCGTACTGACAGGGCCTGTCAGCAGCTTGCGCCGGCGCCCGTGCGCTCCGATAGTCGCGCGTATGATCGCCATTCTTGCATTGCTGCTCGCCTGCCAGCTGGCCGGAGAAATCCTGGCGCGCTCGCTGGCGCTGCCGATGCCCGGCCCGGTGGTCGGGCTGATCCTCCTCGCCATCCTGTTGTTGGTCTGGGTGCAGCGGCGGCCGGACCTCAAGGGCACGCTGCTCGACAAGGTGACGACCTTCCTCGTCGGCGGGCTGGGCCTGCTGTTCGTGCCCACCGGGGTTGGTGTAGTGCAGCAGCTGGGGCTGCTCGGCGACTATGGCGTGGGGATCGTGCTGACGCTGATCCTCTCGGCGGTGCTCACCATGCTGGCGACAGTCGGGGCGTTCCTCCTGGTGAAGCGCTGGACGGGGAAGCGGTCATGAACGACCCCTTCGCGCTCTGGGTCTATCTCAGCTCGACGCCATTGCTGTGGCTGACGGTGACGCTCTGCGTCTGGGTCGGGGCGGATTGGCTGGCGCTGAAATCGGGGCGCAACCCGCTGGTCAATCCGGTGCTGTTGTCGATCATCGCGGTCGGCGCGGTGCTGCTCGCCACCGGCACGCCCTATGCGCGCTATTTCGAGGGTGCGCAGTTCGTGCATTTCCTGCTCGGCCCGGCCATCGTCGCCATCGCGGTGCCGCTGGTCACCAACCGCAAGATCGTGATGGAGAACCTGCTGCCGCTGCTCGGTGCGCTGCTGGCGGGGTCGGTCACGGCGATCGTCTCGGTGGTGCTGCTGGGCCGGCTGTTCGGGCTGCCGCCGGACGTATTGCTGGCCATGGTGCCGAAGTCGGTGACGGCCGGCGTCGCCATGGGTATCGCCGAGCAGATCGGCGGCTCGCCCTCGCTCACCGCCGTGCTGGTGGTGTTGACCGGGGTCACCGGCGCAGTGCTGGTGACGCCGATCATGAACGCGTTGAAGATCACCGATTACGCGGCGCGCGGCTTCTCGGTGGGCCTGGCCTCGCATGGCATCGGTACAGCCCGCGCCTTCGCAGTCGACCCAGTGGCCGGCACCTTCGCCGGCATCGCCATGGGGCTCAATGCCGTGCTGACCTCGGTGCTGGCGCCGGTATTGGCGGCGTGGCTGGTTTAGGTTGGCACGTTGCTTCGCCTCCCTCCCCCTTGAGGGAGCTTTCGGCAAGCGACCGCTCGATCAAACCCAGTCCGGCACGCTGTCCAGCGCGATCAGTTCGGCGATCGACTTGCGCGGCCGGATGACGTGCCACTTGTCGCCGTCGACCAGCACTTCGGGCACCAGCGGGCGCGAATTGTAGGTCGAGGCCATCACCGCGCCATAGGCGCCGGCTGACATCACGGCGAGCAGGTCGCCTTCCTTGACGCCTGCCATCTTCCGATCCTGAGCGATGAAATCGCCGGTCTCGCAGACCGGACCGACCACGTCGGCGGTGATCTGTGCGAGATTCGAGTGGATCACCGGCTGGATGTCGTGATGCGCTTCGTAGAGGGTGGGGCGGATCAGGTCGTTCATCGCCGCATCGACGATGACGAAGGTCTTGCCGCCTTCCTTCACGTATTCGACCTTGGTGACCAGGATGCCGGCATTGCCGACGATCAGCCGGCCGGGCTCCAGCACCAGCGAGACGCCGAGCGGACCGATATGCTTCTTGACGATCTCGGCATAGGCGGGCGGGGCCGGCGGCGCGTCCGCGTCGTGGTGGTAGGGGATGCCGAGGCCGCCGCCGACATCGGCGTGGCGGATATCATGGCCGGCAGCCTTCAGGTCGCGCACCAGCTGGGCAAGCAGCGCGAAGGCGTTGTCGAAGGGCCGCATGTCGGTGATCTGGCTGCCGATATGCATGTCGACGCCGACGGCGCGCACGCCGGGGAGCGCCGCAATGCGGGCATAGACCTCGCGGGCGCGGGCGAACGGGATGCCGAACTTGTTTTCGGCCTTGCCGGTCGAGATCTTGGCATGAGTGCCGGCATCGACATCGGGGTTGATGCGCACCGAAACCGGCGCGGTCATTCCCATCGACACGGCGACATCGCTCAGCCGCTCGAGCTCCGGCTCGCTCTCGAGGTTGAAGCACTTGATGCCGACTTCCAGTGCCCGGCGCATCTCGGCGAAAGTCTTGCCGACCCCCGAGAAGACGATGCGATTGGCGGGGACGCCGGCGGCGATGGCGCGTTCGAGTTCGCCGCCCGAGACCACGTCGGCGCCGGCGCCTTCCCTGGCGATGAGCTTGATCACAGCCTGGTTGGAGTTGGCCTTCATGGCGTAAGCGACCAGGGTGTCGATGCCCTTGAAGGCATCGCGCAGCACCTGCACGTGGCGACGCAGCGTCGCGGCCGAATAAACGTAGAACGGGGTGCCCACCTTGCCGGCGAGGGCGGTCAGGTCGACTTCCTCGGCAAACAGCCGGTCGTCGCGATACTGGAAGTGATGCACCAAGGTCCTGCGCCCCTACGAAATCCGGGCGGAAGCTCTAGGCGAAAACGCGGGATAGCGGAAGCTGGAGTTATTGATGGGGGTGATCAAGAACGGCGATGGGGGCGAGGGTCACATTGGCCAGTGATGCTCGATCCGTTCGGCGACCAGCTTCTGGATGTTCCAGAGGTTGCGGTCATGGATGCCGAGTTCCTCGAGCTTCGAGACGGTCGAGAGCACGTACTCGGCCATAGAACCCTTCCAGCCATGTGCCTGGGCCAGGCGGTCGGCACGCTCGGCGAGGGTGAGGCCGCCGACATAGCGGGCGCTCTGGCGGTTGATGGCGAAGCTGAGGGCGGTGAGCGGACCTTGTTCGGTCATCACCTTGATCCAGCGGCCGGGAAAGGCCGAGGGCACCATGCTCATCTCGCGCCGGATCAGCTTGTCGAGGTTGGCTTTGATGTTGTCGGCGGGAATGCGGTAGGCGACGCCGCGGCAACTGCCGCCGCGATCGAGGCAGAGCATCAGACCCGGCTGCCTGGGGTTGCCGCGATAGCGCGCATCGAACAGGCAGAAACTACGATGCCAGCCGCCAGCAATGGCGATGCGCTGCTGGTCGAAATCGGTGGCGGGATTCCAGATCAGTGAGCCATAGCCGAACACCCAGAACTCCCCGCCGGGTGCGGTCGCCATGATCCGTGCCACCTCTGCGTCATAATCGGCGTCGAGAGCTGGGCGCGTGTTCGGATAGACCGGCTGGCCGGGATCGTCGATCACCGGAATGCGGGCGATGTGCTCGGCAGTAAGGTGAAGGCTGCGGGGCTTGAGCGGCATGGCTCGAGCCTACTCCGATACCCCGCCGTCGCCGTGGCCGCCGGATTTTTTCACACTGACCGGCTCGGATTTCACGCCGGTGAGGATTTCCTTCCAGCGGGCCGCCTGCCAGGCGACGTTTTCGGGCGCGGTGCCGCCATAGCTTTTGCGCGCGGCGACCGAGCTTTCGACGCTCAGCACCTTGTGGATGCGGCTATCGATGCGGTGATCGATGAACTTGAAGTCCTCAATGGTAAGGCCATCGAGGGTCATGCCCTTCTGCTCGGCCAAAGCGACGATCTGCCCGGTGATGTGGTGGGCCTCGCGGAACGGAATGTTGGCCTGCTTCACCAGCCAGTCGGCGATGTCGGTGGCAGTGGAGAAGCCGGCATTGGCCGAAGCGCGCATCTTGTCGCGATTGGCCTTCAGGTCCTCGACCATGCCGGTCATCGCGGCGAGCGACAGGCTGAGCGAATCCAGCGCGTCGAAGGCGACTTCCTTATCTTCCTGCATATCCTTGGAATAGGCGAGCGGCAGGCCCTTCATGACGATCAGCAGCGAGGTCAAGGCGCCCATGATGCGGCCGACTTTGGCGCGGATCAGCTCGGCGGCATCCGGGTTGCGCTTCTGCGGCATGATCGAGCTGCCGGTGGTGAACTTGTCGCTGAGCTTGACGAAGCCGAACTGCGACGACGACCAGATCACCAGTTCCTCGGCGAAGCGGGAGAGGTGCATGGCGCAGAGGCTGGCGGCCGAGAGGGTCTCGAGGATGAAATCGCGATCGGAGACGGCGTCGAGCGAATTGGCGGTCGGGCGGTCGAAGCCGAGCGCTTTTGCCGTCATGTCGCGATCGATCGGGTAAGGCGTGCCGGCCAGCGCAGCGGAGCCGAGCGGGCTCTCGTTGAGGCGCTTGCGCGCGTCCTCGAAACGGCCGTAGTCGCGGCCGAGCATTTCCACATAGGCCAGCAGATGATGGCCGAAGGTCACCGGCTGGGCGTTCTGCAGATGGGTGAAGCCGGGCATGATGGTGGCGACTTCTTCCTCGGCGCGCTTTACCAGCGCCAGTTGCAGGGTCTTCACCTGCGCGAGCAGCGTATCGATGGCGTCGCGGACATAGAGGCGGAAATCGGTCGCCACCTGGTCGTTGCGCGAGCGGGCGGTGTGAAGGCGTCCCGCCGCATCGCCGATCACTTCCTTCAGCCGGCTCTCGACATTCATGTGGATGTCTTCGAGCGAACGCGAGAACGTGAACTGGTTTGTCTCGATCTCGTCGAGCACGGCCTTTAGGCCGGTGATGATCGCGTCGCGATCCGCCTGGGTCAGGATGCCCACTTCCGCCAGCATGGTGGCGTGTGCGATAGAGCCGGCGATGTCCTGCTTGTAGAGTCGCTGATCGAAGCCGATGGAGGCGTTGATCTCTTCCATGATGGCGTCGGGCCCGGTCGCAAAACGGCCGCCCCACATGCGATTGCTCATCTCAACTCCAACGGTAGACCTATGACCGACGAAAAGCCCGCACCGACCCGCAGATTGCAGCCCAGGCGGGTGATGCTGATTGCCCTCGGCAGCGCGGCGCTAGCACTAGTCCTTACCCTCGTCATTGGCAACTTCATGCCGGCGCAGGCAACACAGTGCGATCCGCAGGTGATCAAGGGACAGAAAATCGACGCCGCCGCTGTCGGCATGCTGGCGGCGCTGAACGGTACCGGCGAGGGGCGCGGCTACGCCGACATGGCATTCAAGGATGCGGCGGGCGCGCCGGTCACCATCGGCAGCTTTGCCGGCAAGAAGCTGCTGGTGAATTTCTGGGCCAGCTGGTGCGTGCCGTGCCGCGAAGAAATGCCAGCGCTCGACGCCATCGCGACGAAGTACAATTCCGACAGCTTCATGGTGCTGCCGATCAACCTCGATGTCGGCGAGACCGGGCTGGAGAAGGCCAAGAAATTCCTTGCCGACGAGGGGCTCAAGAACCTGCCGCTCTACGCAGACTCCACCTTCGATGCGTTCAAGCGGCTGCAACAGCAGGCGGTGGCGATCGGGCTGCCGGCAACGCTCTTGCTCGATGAGAAGGGCTGCGAGCTGGCAGTGCTGCAGGGTCCGGCGGAATGGGATTCGCCTGACGGCCACAACGTCATCGACACGCTGATCGGGGCCTGATGGATGGCCCGGATCCTCTGCGTCGGTGCCCTGACCATGGACACCATCTTCCGGCTGGAGCGCCTGCCGGACGGGCCGGGCAAGGTCATCCCGCTCGATGCGGTGGAAGTCGCAGAAGGTATGGCGGCGGCGCAGGCCGCGAGCATCGTGCGGCTCGGCGGCGAGGCGGCGCTGTGGGCTTCGGCCGGCGACGATGCCACCGGCGACCGGCTGGTGCAGCAGATCTCGGGTGAGGGGGTCGATTGCTCGCGGGTGCGGCGGGTCGCCGGCTCGCGCTCAGGGTTCTCCTCGATCTTCATGGATCGTACCGGCAGTACGATGATCGTGCCGCGCTATGATCCGACGCTGATGGCGTCGCCGGATGCGGCACCGAACCTGGGCGGCATCGATGCGGTGATGACCGACGTGCGCTGGCCCGGGGCGGCGGCGCTGGCGCTGGCGGCGGCAAAGGCGGCCGGCATTCCCGCAATCCTCGATGCGGACATGGCGGCGCGCGACGTGCTTGAAACTCTGTTGCCGCTGGCGACGCACGTGGTGGCGTCGGAGAGTGCGGCCAAGCTGGTGACCGGGGCGGAAACGCCGGAGCAGGCCGCCGGTTGGCTGGCCCTCAGCCATGGCGGCTTCGTGGCGGTGACCGCCGGGGCCGACGGCTGCTGGTGGACGGAAGGCGATGGTATCCGCCACTCGCCGGCGCCGAAGATCGAGGCGATCGATACGCTGGCGGCCGGCGACGTGTTCCATGCCGGGTTTGCAGTGGGGCTGCTCGAGGGCTGGCCGATGCGCAACGTCATCGCCTTTGCCTCGGCGGCTGCGGCGATCAAGTGCACGCGCTTCGGTGGGCGGCTGGGGGCGCCGTCGCGGGCTGAGGTCGAGGCGTTTCTGGTTCGGTAGGGCAGTCGGCAGCAGGCAGTAGGCAGTAGGCAGTCGGAGAGGGCCGGCCGGTGACGGGGCCGCGACTGCCGATTGCCTACTGCCGACTGCCGATACCCTGGGCCAAGCTTCTAAGCCGCGTTGGCCGCCTGGCGGATCGGCTTGGCGTCGGCGTTACGGATGACCCGACAGGGGTTGCCGGCGGCGAGCACACCAGCCGGAATGTCGCGGGTAACCACGCTGCCGGCGCCGATGGTGGTGCCGTCGCCGATGCTGACGCCGCCGACGATGATCGAACCGGCGCCGATCCAGCAATGCTTGCCGATGCTGATCGGTTTGTTGATGCACTGGGCGCCGATCAGCTTGCCGGTCCTGGGGTCGCGGCGCTCGCGCTCATGCGGATCGACCGGATGGCCGGCGGTGAGGAACATTACCCGCGGCGCGATAGCGGTGCCGTCACCGATGCGGACTTCGGCACCGTCGAGGAACACGCATTCGAAATTGATGAACACGCCCTCGCCGATATGGATGTGCTTGCCGTATTCCCAATTGATGGGGCTCAGCACGAAGCTCTCGCCGAAGCTGCCGAGCTGGTCACGGAACATCGCGGTGCGGTTGGCCATGTCCCAACTGGGGACGGCGTTGAGCCGGTCGAGCTTCTTCTTTGCCTCGACCTGCATTTCGATCAGGTCCCAGTCGGGCGCTTCATAGAGCTCGCCCGATATCATCTTGTCGTAGCCCGTCTTGCTCATGGGCAAAACTCCTGTTCAGCGTCCCCCCGCTGAAGGCGGTCGCTTCTGCTCCTTGGGAACAGTCCCCCGCAAGCCGGGAGTTTGCACAATCGGGCAGCGCTTCGCCCCATCCGTTCAGACGGGGTTCAGGGACAGGGCGTCGGGAGAGGGGTTGCTGAACGGCCGTTCAGGCGGTGCGGTCGATGATGCGGCCGACGAACTCGTCGGAGCGGTGTTCCATATCGGTCAGGGCGCGCTCGAGATCGGCACCGTTGGACGCGGAGCCCTCGTTGATCTGCTTGAGCAGCATCTGATGCTCGAGGTCAGCGCGCTTCTTGGCGACGAGCACCTGCGCCACGCCGAGCGTATCGGCCTCGCGGAAGGCCATGCGATAAATCGACGTGTCGAGGTTCATCACACCCCTCCGGCTGGTCAGGCGGTTTTGTCGACCTTGGTCCCCTGGCCGGGCGGCGGAGCGGAACGCGCCACACTGTCGACCATCTGGATCAGCGACATCTCCATCTCGTGCGATTTCTTCAGCACGGCGATGGCGATCGAATGCTGCGTTCCCTGGGAACGGGCGGCAAGCAGCTGCGATGTCAGATCCATGTCCATCCCCGCCATTTTATTGCCGGGACGTGAACGGAGCCTTTGGCCGAAAGGTAAACAGCGACCTAACTGGCAGCAGGAGTCAGCGTCCGCCGAACAGCGCCACGTCACGCCGCTTCAGCGGCACGCAGAGCGCCGCACCGGCGATCAGGCCGCCGACATGGGCCGACCAGGCGACCGGGCTGGCTCCGCCGAAGATCAGGTAGAACAACTGTACCGCCGCCCAGGCGCCGAGCATCCACAGCGCCGGCAGCGGCAGCGGGATCGGGATGGTGAGGCCCAGCAGCACGTAGACCCGGGCATGCGGGTAGAGCACGATATAGGCGCCCATCACCCCGGCGACCGCGCCCGAGGCACCGATCAGCCAGGTGTAGGTGCCCATGGCGAAGAGAATGTAGACGAGCCCGGAGAGGGCGGCGCAGGCGAGGTAGAACGCCGCGAATTTCACATGCCCGAGCGCGTCCTCGATGTTGTCGCCGAACACCCAGAGGAACAGCATGTTGCTGCCCAGATGCAGCCAGTCGGCGTGGAAGAACGCATAGGTGATCAGCGTCAGCCCGTCGGGCAGGTAGGCCAGCCGGTCAGGCGCCCCGGCCTGCAGGAAATAGGCCGGCACCGCCGCATAGCCCAGCGCGAACTCGTCGAAGCTCAGCCCGTTGCCGTGGGCCAGCTGGATCAGGAACACGATCACGTTCAGCCCGATGATGCCGTAGGTGACATAGGGGAACTTGATGTGCCGGACCGGGTTGCGATCGTGCAGCGGGATGAACATCAGCCGCGCCACTGCCCCTGATCGTGACCAAACTTGCCGGGCGTCCACAGCACGTCGCTGTCGCCATTGGCGTTGGCCACCCGCGCCATGACGAACAGCAGGTCCGACAGGCGGTTGAGGTAGACCAGCACGGCATTGTTGACGTCGGGCTCGGCGGCGATCAGCTCGACCACCAGCCGTTCGGCACGGCGGGTCACGGTACGCGCCAGGTGCAGCGCCACCGCCAGCGGCGTGCCGCCGGGAAGGACGAAGCTCTGCAGCGGTTTCAGGCCTTCATTGTACTGATCGATCTGTTGCTCGAGCCATTCGGCCTGCGTGGCGGTAATCCGCAGCGATGGCGCCGCACCGGCTGGATCGGCGCCGGGGGTGGCGAGGTCGGAGCCCAGGTCGAACAGATCGTTCTGCACCCGCGCCAGCAGCCGATCGAGCTTGGGCATCGAGCCGGTATGGAGCCGCGCCATGCCGATGAAGCTGTTGGCCTCGTCGACGGTGCCGAAGCACTCGACGCGGAGATCGGCCTTTGAGCGCCGCGGACCACGCACCAGACCGGTGGTGCCGTCGTCGCCGGTGCGCGTGTAGATCTTGTTGAGCTTGACCATGTCGTTCCGCCGCGAGTCAGTGGCGTCGAAACTAGCTTAGCGATGGCGGTGCGCGAAGCGCTATTCGGTCAGCTGCCGCGGCCGAAGAAATACAACGCGCCGAGGATCACCACGATGGCTACGGCCTGGGCGATGACGCGGGCGCGCATCAGCTTCTGGCTGAGGTTGTGATCGCCGCCGCGGAACATGTTCCACAGCCCCATGAACAGGATGATGGCGACCGCGCCGAGCGCGACGATGGTGATGATGCCGGTGATGTTCATAATGTCCTCGCGAGGAAGCGGCTGAGGCCCTCGCCCAGTCGGTCATAGATGGCACGAATGCGACGGCTGGTGAACAGTTCGCGATGCGTGGTCAACCACACTTCCAAGGGCGGCGGGCGGAAATCGGGCAGTAGCGGCACCATGCCGCGCGTCTCGGCCACCAGCAGCTGCTGGGCGAAGCCGACCCCGAGGCCGGCCTTGAGCAGCTCCCAGGCGTTGGTCTGGCTGTCGGTGCGGACGATGAAGTCGCTGCGCTTGAGCTCGAACCCCAGGCGGCGGGCAGCGCCGATCAAGAGCTCGGAACGATCGAAGCCGATAAGGTCGTGCTCGACCAGTTGCTCGGGTCGCTCCGGCCGGCCGCGCCGCTTGACGTAGCTTTCGTGCGCGCAGGTGATGATCGGGCTGTCGCCGAGCTTGCGGGTGATCAGCTCCAGCTGGGTGGGGCGGAACATGCGGACGGCGATATCGGCCTCGCGCAGCAGCAGGTTCTCGGCCGAGTCAGACGGCACCAGCTCGATCGCCACCTGTGGGAAAGTCTGGCGCAGGTCGTTGAGGAACGCCGGCAGCACGTAGTGGCACATCACGGTGCTCGAGGTGATGCGGACCGAGCCGGTCAGCGCCACGCTCGCCCCCTCGGCGATCAGCGTGGCTTCGGCCAGCGCCTGCTGCGCCGCCAGCACCGGCTCATAGAGTTTCAGCGCCGTATCGGTGGCGCGCAAACCGGTGAGGGTGCGCTCGAACAGACTCATCCCCAGCGCCTGCTCCAGTGCCTCGACATGGCGACCGAGGGTCGGCTGGCTCAAGCCGAGGGACCGGGCGGCGGCGGACAGGGAGCCGTGTTCGACCACTGCGCCGAAGCTGCGCCATAGCGACCAGTCGGGATCGGGCATGGTTCGAGGGCCTCCGCATTATTCATTTTTGTATGGCAAGGATGCGTTCTTGTCCAATTCATCAACGTGAATGTTACGCCTAAATTGCTCGCCATCAGCACGGAGCTAGCAAATGAACGCGCAGAAAGTCATCGTCATCGGCATCAACGGCCATGTCGGCCACCACATCGCCAAGGCCTTCGTCGCCGCCGGCTGGGATGTTTCCGGGTTCGGGCGCTCCAACAAGCAGCCGATCGCGGGGGTGCGCTTCATCAAGGGCGACGCCGATGACGTCGAGGCGATGCGCGCGGCGATCGGCGACACCGAGGTGGTGGTGAACGCGCTGAACCTGCCCTACCACCAGTGGGACCAGGGCCGAATGGAGGCGCAGAACCAGCGGGTGATCGCGGCGCTCGGCAAGAGCGGCAAGACGCTGCTGTTTCCCGGCAACATCTACAACTACGCGGCTGGCGACCGGTTCGTGTCGCCCGAGTTGAAGCAGCGGCCGCAGACGCCGCGCGGCGAGATCCGGGTGCGGGTCGAGGCGCTGTACGAGGCGGCAGCGAAGCGCGGCGACATCCAGGCGATCATCCTGCGGGCCGGGGATTTCTACGGGCCGGAGAGCAGCTTCGACTGGTTCGACCTTGCCATGCTGCGCGAGGCCAAGAAGGCCAAGTTCGCCATGATGGGCGTGCGCGGGGTCGGCCACTCCTGGGCCTATCTGCCCGATGTTGGCCGTGCCTTCGAAAAGCTCGCCTGGCACAGGAAGGAGTTCGGCAGCTTCGAGAATTTCCACTTCGCCGGCAATTACGTGACGCCGGAGCAGATGGCGGCCGCTGCCATCGCCGCTGCGCCGGTGCAGCTCAAGGTCGGGGTGTTCCCGCGGGTGCTGTTCAACGTCGTCGGCCTGGTCGACCCGTTGATGCGGGCGGTCAGCAAGATGAGCTACCTGTGGGAGAACCCCATGGAACTGAGGGATACGCGGCTCGACGCCATCCTCGGCCCGGATTTCGCGACGCCGTTCGAAGCGGCAGTGGCGGAGACGGTGGCGCCGTTCTTTGCGGCGGAGCGGCTGGCGGCTTGATTGCCTAGAAACCCAGTTCCTTGCGGATATCGCTCGCCGTCTTCCCCGCCTCGCGCAAACTCCTGAGCGAGGTGGAGCCCTTCGACTTGCTGAGCTTGTTGCCGGCCTCGTCGAGGATCAGCTTGTGGAAGGTGTAGAGCGGCGAGCTCAGGCCGAGCAGCATCTGCAGCAGCACGTGGATGTCGGTCGAGGGCTCCATGTCGCGGCCACGGGTCACGTGAGTGACACCTTGCGCATCGTCGTCGATCACCACGCTCAGGTGATAGCTGGTGGGCGTCCCTTTGCGCTGCAGCACCACATCGCCCCAGCGCTCCGGCCGGGCGTAGCGGATCTGCGGCCGATCCGCCGGCGTTGGGCCGGCAACCGAGTAGGTCAGCAGTCCGGTCAGCGCCATCGCCTCGTCGGTCTTCAGCCGCCAGTTCGCTTCGCGGCCTTCGGCAAAGCGCTGTGCCACCTCGGAGGGCGCGAGGTGCCGGCAGGTGCCGGGATAGAGCGGAGCCTCGTCGGGATCGGCGCCCCTGGAGCGGGCCGCCAACTCGGTTCGTGAGCAGAAGCAGGGGTAGAGCAGATCGCGCGCCCTGAGCCGGTCGGCCGCGGCCGCATAGACGGCAAAGCGGGTAGATTGGCGCCATACCGGTTGTTCCCAGGCAAGGCCAAGCCAGGCAAGGTCCGCGAAGATCGCGTCGGTGAATTCCGGCTTGCTTCGGGTAAGGTCGGTGTCCTCGATGCGCAGGAGAAACCGGCCACCGAGCGCTTCGGCCCAGACCGAGGTGAACAGCGCCGAATAGGCGTGCCCCAGATGCAGCAAGCCATTGGGGCTCGGGGCGAAGCGGAGGACGGGTTTCAGCATAATAAACTGCTAGCACGTAAGGACATTTCTTTGACAGACCGTCTCGACAGCCCCGCCGCGCTGACGCGCCAGCTCGGGGCGCTGATTGCCCTCGACCCTCGCCTCGCCGCGGTGGCCGAGCGCGCCGGCAGTTTCGAAATCCGCCGATCGCCGGGCGGCTTCGAGGGGCTGGCGCGGATCGTCACCGGCCAGCAGGTGTCGACCGCCAGTGCCGATGCGATCTGGGGGCGCTTTGCGCAACTGGAAGGGGCGCTTGACCCCGTCGGCTATTTGAAGCTCAGCGAGGAAGCGGTGCGCGGCGCCGGACAGTCCGGCGGCAAGTACCGGACGCTGCGTGGTCTCGCCGAGGCCATCGCCGCGGGAAGTGTCGACTTTGCCCACCTCGCGGAGTTGCCGGCCGACGAGGCGATCGCGGCGCTGACCAGGCTCAAGGGCATCGGGCCGTGGACGGCCGAGATCTACCTGATGTTCTCGGCCGCCCATCCCGATATCTTCCCGGCTGGCGATGTCGCCTTGCAGCGGGCGGCCGAGTGGGCCTTCGGGCTTGACGGCAAGCCGGCGGTGAAGGACTTGATCGAGCTGGCGCGGCACTGGTCGCCCCATCGCTCTACCGCCGCACTGCTGCTGTGGCGCTACTACCGCGCCGTGCGCAACAAGGAAGGATTGTCGATCTGATGGCCAAGCTCTCCGGCCCGATGCTGCCGCCCAAAAGCGGCGGCGCTCCGAAACAGGCGGTGATCCTGCTGCACGGCTATGGCGCCGACGGCAGCGACCTAATCGGGCTCGGCCACCATTGGGGCCCGTTGCTGCCGGACGCGCTGTTCATCGCCCCGAACGCTCCGACCCCCTGCGCCGGCAACCCGTTCGGCTTCGAGTGGTTTCCACTGGCAGTCGATCGCATCGCCGGTCGCATCGATGGGGCGAAGACTGCGGCGCCCGTGATCATCGAGTTTCTCACCGACCTCTGGGCGCAGACCGAGATCAAACCGGCCGATACCCTCGTCGTCGGCTTCTCGCAGGGTGCGATGATGGCGCTGCATATCGGCACGGCGCTGCCGCGGCGGCTCAAGGGCATCGTCGCTTTTTCGGGGGCGTTCGTTCCGGCCGAGGGCTTTCCGGCAATCGACAAGGCGCCGGTGGCGCTGATCCATGGCGACCTCGATCAAGTCGTCGAGCCTGGCCTCAGTCGGCAGGCGGCGACCGAACTGACGGCCGCCGGCTTCGATGTTTCGCTGCACATTTCATCCGGCATGGCACACGGCATTGCCCCGGATGGGCTCGATTTCGCCACCTCGTTCATGCTGGCGCAGAACACCTGAGCCGAGATCGAATGGCGCTTCACAGCCATGTCACAGTCGGCATAGAATATTGCTGATCATGACTGGCCGCGATTCCTGTTCGGAGGGCGACAAGTGACAGTACATGTGTCGCTTGAGAATAGCCCTGCTCTGGTGCTGAATGCCGACTACAGGCCACTCAGCTATTATCCCTTGTCGCTTTGGTCCTGGCAGGACGCGATCAAGGCGATCTGCCTTGACCGTGTGCATGTGGTCTCCAACTACGACCGGGTGATCAAGTCGCCGAGCTTCGAGATGCTGCTGCCCAGCGTCGTCTCGCTCAAGGATTATGTCCGCCCGGCGCGGCACCCGGCCTTCACCCGCTTCAACGTGTTCCTGCGCGACAAATTCCAGTGCCAGTATTGCGGCGCCCGGGATGAGCTCACCTTCGACCACGTGATCCCGCGTTCAAAGGGCGGCCGCACCACCTGGGAGAACGTCGTCGCCGCGTGCGCGCCGTGCAACCTAAGGAAGGCCAACCGGCTGCCGCGCGAGATCAAGATGTTCCCGATGCAGGAGCCGTTCCAGCCGAGCGTGCACGACCTGCACAATAACGGCCGGGCCTTCCCGCCCAACCACCTGCACCAGAGCTGGCTCGATTATCTCTACTGGGACATCGAGCTCGAGCCGTAAGCCGCTGGACGTCAGGTCAGCCAATAACTAGCTCGGTGATAGGGCTTTGCGCTATCCGCTGGTACCGAGCCACGAGGACAGCGGGATACGGCGGCGTGTCGTCGGCTCCTACAACGTTTTCTATCGTGTCATGGGAGATCACGTGGAGGTACTCCACGTCCTTCACGGCGCTCGCGATTACGACCGCCTTGTCTTTTCCTAAGACCAAGCCTTGCGACCGTTAAGCAGGGCCGTACCGAGCATCGCGACGATTGCTGCCGAGATCAGGGTATTGGCGCCGGCGAGGGTGACGCCGAACAGGCTGAACTGGATCTTGTCGCAGGGGACGACCCGGGCGGCGTTGATGTTGGTGAGGTCGGAAAAACTCACATCGACACCGGTGCCGGTGCAGGCGGTGGGGCCCGGCCAGAAGCCATACTCGACGCCGGCGTGGTAGCCCGCGAGATAGGTCGACCAGACGAAGGTCAGCAGCACCAGTACCATCCCGACATACCACACGGCGCGCGGCAGCCGGTGCCACAGGATCAGCAGCAGGGCGAGGAGGGGCAGGCCCCAGTAATAGGGCATGCGCTGCTCGAGGCAGAGTTCGCACGGCACCAGCCCGCCGAACAGCTGCGAGCCCCAGGCGCCTGCAATGGTTGCGAGGCCCAGGACGAACGAGATGGTCGCGAGCAGGCGGGAACGGTCGGCGGCGAGGCTGGTGGTCACGATGACGCTCCTATTCGGATCGGCGCCATATTCTCGGGAGCGGGCCCCAAGTCAACTTAAGCCCACTCACGAGATCGTCACTCGCCGCCCGGCCCGGTCAAGCCGAGCTTTGCCATCACGGCGCGAGCGTTGTCGGGTGCATGTTCCTTGTCGGTCGAAACGAAGAAGGTGAACACGTCGCGTGGCGGCGGGGTGGTTTCGGCGCCGGTAACGTATGGCCCATCCGCAACCGGCTTGCCCTCTGCCCAGGCTTTCAACCAGCCGGCGCGGACATCGCGTTCGGCGGGCGAATAGCTCTCCTTGCCCGGCGCTCCCTGCAGGCGGGCGTAGGAGAAGTCGGCAGTCTGGTCGATGAAGGACCAGTCGGCGGTGTCGGCGACGACAAGGGCGACGTTGTGCGCCCTGAGCTGTGCGATGAAACGTGGGTCGGCGAAGCTCTCGTGCCGCACCTCGATGGCATGGCGAACTCTGATGATGCCGGTTGCATCAAGATAGGGCGGGTTCTTGCCGTAGTCGGTCTTTTCAGCCAATGCGACCAGCGCTTCCGGCGTCCGCGGCAGGAGCGCGAGGAAGGCCTCCATTCGATCGGGGTCGTATTTGCTGTTGCCGGGCAACTGCCAGCAGAACGGCCCCAGCTTCTTGCCCAGCGCCATGACGCCCGAAGCGAAGAAGTTGGCGAGCGGCAGCTCGACATCCTTCAACCGCTTGATGTGGGTGACCAACTGGTGACCCTTCACGGTGAAGACGAAATCGTCGGGAGTCTGGCTGGCCCAGTTCTCGAAGCTCGCCGCCTTCTGGTGCGAATAGAAGGTGGCGTTGATTTCGATATTGCCGAGCCGGGCGCTCGAATAAGCCAGCTCTTCCTTCTGCTTCAGCCTGTCGGGGTAGTAGCTCTTGCGCCAGGCCTCGAACACCCAGCCGGCCGTCCCCAGCCTGATCGTTCCCGCCATCGAATCCTCCCGGGGCAAACTGGTCGCCACTGTGCGTCGAGCGCGATTGCCAGTCCAGAGCGTGGTGTTTAGTCTCTACTCGAGGGAAACAAGGGCGATGAAATGGGTCGGACACTAATACTGGCAGGGGCGCTGCTGGCATTGGCCAGCCCGGCGGCGATGGCGCAGAGTATCGGCGGTGACTACACCGTCGAAGGCACCAATCTGAACGGCTCGAATTACAGCGGCACTGCCAAGATCGTCCTGACCAGCGAGACGACCTGCGAGATCTACTGGACGACGGGGTCGTCGACATCGCAGGGGATCTGCATGCGCAATGGCAACGCGTTCTCGGCCGGCTATGTGCTGGGTGAGGCGATCGGGCTGGTGATCTATCAGGTGATGGAAGACGGCTCGATGGAGGGGTTGTGGACCATTGCCGGACAGGCTGGCACCGGCACCGAGAAGCTGACGCCGCAATAGCGCCGAGTGCGGCGCTGGCGTTCCGTCAAAGGTGCTTGGGCGCCCCCAGGCTTTCGACGCCTGAGCGCTATGGTTGATGTCGCAGCACGGCAGGGGACCGAATTGCAGAATCATCGCCGTCACTTTTCGAACCAGAACGACTATCACGCCTCCTTCGGTGCATGGCGATGGGATGACCTCGCTCAGGCGCATGCGGAGCTTGGTCGTCTCCGGCTCGACTCGTTCCTGTTCGACAAGGTCGTGCTTACCGACTCTGGAAGTCGCGGGATCCTGGCCGAAGCCCGCTCATAGCCGCTTGTGGCTGACGTGCTGCGCTGCTTGGGATCGACATCGGGCTGGTGACGGGCAGGCGCATCGCGAGCGACAACAGGCGGGGCGAGGTCGAAGGCGCCAGCCAAGGCCAGACCCTGCTGGCCGAATATGAGACTGGCCTGGATTGGTGCCCCCGGTCGGACTCGAACCGACATGCCTCGCGGCGGCGGATTTTGAGTCCGCTGCGTCTACCAATTCCACCACAGGGGCGCGACGAAGGCCCTAGCATCGCGCCTGACGAGGCGCAACCCTCAGTCTTCGACGGCCGCGAGCAGGAGCCCCAGCGGGGACTTGCGAGGCGGTATGTCGAGCTGCTTGCGGCGCAGCATCTCGTTGTAGAGGTGCACGATGCGGGTGTGCGGCGTGATCAAGTCGTCGAGCGACAGCGCCGGATCGAACAGGCGTTCGACCGCGTCGTGAGCCAGCGGATAGAATTCTTCGCGTGGCCGGACATGGGCTTCGAGCCCGTGGTGCTGCACATAATACGAGATGGCCCGCGGCCCGATTGTCCCCCATGGCATCGTGTGGAGCGGCTTGGGAAAGCCCAGCAGCCGGCGCGCCGTCTGCAGCACCCGACGCCTCAGGCTCAGCCAGGGAGGAACGAAGCCAGGCCCGATGGCCAGCAGGTCGGTCAAAATCGCCGAGCCTTGCGGCAGCTTCAGTACCGCCCCGTTTACGCTCGCGTCGGTTTCCCAACCAAGGATGAAATCACTGTCCTCGATGGGGCGCAGGCAGTAGCAGTCGCAATCGACATAGAGGCCGAGGCCGGCGGCGAGGATGCGAAACCGGATCAGGTCGGACAGCAGGGCATAGCGCCCGGCGCGGTCGTACTCAGCCATCTCGGCTCGTGGGGCAAGCAGGTTGGCATCCGCTACCGCCACGCCCTTCGGGACGTCGGCCGGCACGTCGTAGGCGTGGAGGACGACCCGATGGCCGACGCTGACGAAAGAGGCAAGGCATGCGGCGTGGATTCGACCAAGTCTGGGGCCGGTCCAGAAGGCGTTAACAACTGGTAACAATAACTTTTCTCACGCTGGAACCGATGTCATAGGCGGGCTCCCTGAGCGCTCCTGATAGCTCCCCACTCGCAAGGTGACAACGTGGTCAGTCTCGGATCTGCACGGGCTTATCTCCGCTCTCTGTCGCGGCGCCGCCTGACGCGACGGACAATCGAAACGCCGGAAGTGATCGTCACCTGGTACGGAAGTTTCGGCGCTCGCAACGGCGCAACACTTGGCGATCTCATGGCGGTCGACGGCTTCTCGGCCGAGCTGCGCAAGCTGGGGATCGAGCATGCGGTGATCAGCGGACAGATGGATTGGCCCGGCCACCTCAGGGTCGACTCGCCGTTCCAGCTCATGTCGGAGGCGCGGGCGCTGGTGTTCGTTTGCGGCCCGCTGCTCAACGACGCGCTGCTGCTGGATCTGCTGTCCGTTCAGCGCCAGGCGCGAAAGCTGGCGGTGGGGGTAAGCATATTGGCAGGGCAATCGGAGATCGTCGACCGTTTCGACCGGGTGGTCGCTCGCGATGGCATGCCGGACGCCACGTTCGATCTGGCTATCGACGCAGTGGTCGCACCGTCGGTGGGCACCGGCATGCGCAAGGTGGGCCTTTGCCTCCGAGGAGCGCAGGGCGAGTATGGCAAGCCATCGCTGCACCGCGAAGCCGAGCTAATGCTGCGACAACTGGCGACACAACGCGGTCTCGAGGCGGTGTCGATCGATACCGTGCTGCGGCCGGGCAATGGTCCAGACGAAATTCGCCGGGCGTTTGCCGCAGTGGATTGCGTATTCACTACGCGCATGCACGGGGCATTGCTCGCGCTGGCGGCGGGTAAGCCGGTGATCGCAATGGATCAAGTGCCAGGCTCCGCCAAGGTGACAAACGTGGTCGGCGCTACCGGCTGGCCGCTGGTTTATCGCGTCGAAACGGCCGAGCTCTCAAGCATCGAGCAACAGTTTGCCCGTCTGGTGGCCGGGGACATGCAGGCCGACATCGCGCGGGCCCAGGACAAGATGCTGGCACTGTCACGCAGCGCGCGATCGGCGGGCGCGGCGGCTCTGCAGGAGTTGCTGGGCCATCAGACGATCGGCGGTACGAACGGGTAGTCGCCGTCGCGCCGAGGTGGCGGCAGGTCTGCTTCGGCGAGTTGTTGCGCTGCGGCTTCGATTTCCTCGCCCTGCGGCACCGTTTCGATGCCCTCGGCGTGCCTGAGGATCGCAGCGGCTGGGCCGGCATGGGCTTCGTCGACGCGGGCGCTGACAATGGCGCCGCCCTGCTCGAGTTTCTCGGCCAATGCCTTGGCCTCGGTCTCGGGGACGCCGGCGCCGGTGAAGGCGCCGATCAGGCCACCGGTGGCGGCGCCGACGCCCGCACCGGCAAAGGCGCCGATGGCGGTGGCGAACAGCCAGCCGGCAGCAACCACCGGGCCGAGGCCGGGGATCGAGATGATGCCAAGCCCGGCGAGCAGCCCGCCCGCGGCACCAAGTCCGGCGCCGACTTCGGCGCCAGTGGTGGCGCCTTCGCCGACCTCGTCGGGCTCGAAGTCGGGCGGGGTATTGGCGACGAAGCTGATGTCGGTATGGGCGATGCCGGCCTCGTTGAGGGCATGTACGGCGGCGGCGGCATGCTCGTAGCTGTCGAACTGTCCAATGATGGTCTGCATGTGACCCTCCTTGCTGGCTCTACAACGAGCCAGGAGGCGCCAGTGTTCCGTCAGGCCCCCAGGGCGAGGCGGGCAAGGTATACCGCCAGCACGCCGCCGAGCATGGCGGCGAAGAGGTTGCGGCTGACAATGTAGATCAGCGCCGTGACCGCGGCGGCGATGGCCTCGGCGGCGCCGCCGCTCAGGATTGCCGGGGCGACCAGCGCGGCGAGGACCGCTCCCGGGACGTGCTTCATCCAGCTGGCGACGAACCCCGTGGTGGGCAGCCGGTTGGCGAGCAGCAGGCCGCCGGCGCGGATGGCGAAAGTCACTGCGGCCATACCCAGGATGGCAATGAGCGCCTCAAGCGACATGGCGGCGCTCCCTGACGGTCTCGGCGAGCGCGCCGGCAAAGCTGCCGACGAGACCGCCGATGATGATGTACCAGTTGCCCTCGATCAGCCGCGAGGCGAGGATGGCGGCCAGCGCACCGACGATCCAGGGCACCAGGTCGCCGCGGCCACGCCACATGCCGAGCAGCAGGGCGAGGAACGTGGCGGTGAAGGCGAAGTCGAGCCCGTATTTGGTCGGGTCGTCGATGAAAGCGCCGAGCACCCTGCCGCAGAGGGTCGACCCCATCCAGGCGAACCAGCTGAGCACGCCGGTGCCGAGGAGGAAGGCGACGCTGCCGCTGCCCTTCCTGACTTCGGCCATGGTCATCGCCCATTGCTCGTCGGAGACGAAGAACATGGCGCCCAGTTGCCGGGGCAGGGAGAGGTGACCGACCAACGGCCGGAGCGTTGCCGACATCAGCAGCATGCGCAGGTTGACGATGCCGGCGGCGATGACGATCGACAGCACCGGCAGGGCGCCGGGCGTCCACATATCGAGCGCCACGAACTGGCTGGCGCCCGCGAACACCAGCCCACTCATCAGCGCGACTTCGAGGACGCTCAGCCCGGCCTGGCCGGCGAGCACGCCCCACACCAGACCATAGGCGGCGATGGAGATGGCGACGGGCAGGAACATGCGGACGCCGAGCCAGAACTGCGCGGGTCCGCTTTGGGGGGCGGGAGCATGCATGGGCGGGGACGCTACATCAGGTTGGTCGGGTGGCGCGATGACATCTGGTGATCGACCTCATTCACCGCAATGATCGGGGAACCTTCGCCGGGCATAAGAGTGGGGGAGATCAGTGCGCAATATTACAGGCGCTGATCTACACCGCCCGGGTCATGCCGCCATCGACGAGCAGGCTTTGCCCGGTGACGTAGGAGGCGTCGTCGGAGAGGAGGAACGCCACCACTTTGGCCAGTTCCCCGAGCTCGCCATAGCGACCGACCGGGATCCTCTGGCGGCGGGCTTCGACGGTGTCGTAATTGTCGAGGAAGCCCGGCAGCACGGCGTTCATGCGGATGCCGTCGGCGCCGTAGCGATCGGCGTAGAGCTTGGTCCAGGCCTGCAATGCCGGGCGCAGGGCCGAGGACATCGGCATGGCGAGGTCGGGCGATTTGCCGGCAAAGCTCGAAATGTTCACTGCGGCGCCCTTCCTCGCGGCGAGGAAATGCGGCGTCACCAGCCGCATCAGCCGGACCGGGTTCAACATGATCATGTCGAAGCCATGCTGCCAGTCGTCGTCGGCCATCGTGCCGATATCGCCGGTGGGAACGTGGCCGGCATTGTTGACCACAGCGTCGATGCGGCCATGTTTCGCCATTGTGGTGTCGACGAGGCGCTGGAGGTCGGCCGGCTCGGTGAGCGAGCCGCGCACTGCGGTGGCGGAGAGTTCGGCGGCCAGCGCCGCGACCTGCTCCGAGCGGGCGAACAGCACCAGCTGGTAGCCGCGCGCGGCGAGTTCGCGGGCGATGGCGGCGCCGATGCCCTGGCCGGCTCCGGTGACGATAGCGACGGGCTGGGTCATTGGAATTCCTTCAGGTTTCTATTGGCTTGCTGGCGGGGGCAACCAGGAGGGGCTGCGATTGACTGCCGTCCAGCCCGGGTCTAGAGAACCGGCCGTGCGTTCATACCCCATCGTGCTCCGACCCGCCTGCATCTTCAGCTGAGATGTGAAGTGGCCCGCCTCGCGACCCGGTCATCAACCGGCCGCTGGCCATTCGGGGGCCAACGCCGTCGCATGATTACGGGTTTCGGAGTTCACTCGATGAACAATCTCTCTAGGCCGCTCTGGCAGCGGTTCCTCGTCTTCCTCGTGCCGCTGATGCTGAGCAACATCCTGCAGTCGCTGTCGGGCACCATCAACAACATCTATATCGGACAGATGATCGGGGTGGAGGCATTGGCCGCCGTCTCGGTGTTCTTCCCGATCATGATCTTCCTGATCTCGTTCGTGATCGGCCTCGCCTCGGGGGCGGCGATCCTGATCGGTCAGGCATGGGGCGCCAAGAACCTCCTGAAGATCAAGCAGGTCACCGGCACCACCCTGACCGTGGGCTTCCTGATGGGCCTCGTCGTCGCGATCTTCGGCGGCTTTTTCGCGCAGAACCTGATGGAACTGCTCGGCGCGCCGCCCGACATCGTCGCCGAGGCGACCGCCTATGGCCGGATCGTCCTGATCGGCATGCCGGGATTCTTCCTGTTCCTGATCATCACCTCGACGCTGCGCGGCGTCGGCGACACGGTCACGCCGCTGCTGACGTTGATCTTTTCGATCGGGGTGGGACTCGTCGTCACCCCGGCGCTGATCCAGGGCTGGTTCGGCCTGCCGCAGATCGGCGTGCTGGCCGCGGCCGTGGCGTTCATCGCCGGCTTCGTCGTGGTGCTGATCTTCCTGTTCTTCTACCTCAACTACAAGAAGAGCCCGATGGCGCCCGATGCCGAGCTGTTCCGGCATCTGAAGGTCGATCTGCCGCTGCTTGGCCTGATCCTCAAGCTCGGCATTCCGGCCGGCGTCGCCATGGTGGTGTCGTCGATCTCGGCCATCGTCATCGTCGGCATCATCAACCGCTTCGGTTCGGACGCTACGGCGGCCTATGGTGCGGTCAACCAGGTGCTGAGCTACGTGCAGTTCCCGGCGATGTCGATCGGCATCGCCGCCTCGATCTTTGCCGCGCAGGCGATCGGGGCACGGCGCTTCGACGAGGTGGAGAAGGTGACCCGCACGGCGCTGCTGATGAACCTGATCGTCACCGGCGCGCTGGTGCTGATCGCCTACCTGTTCTCGCAGCACCTGGTGCGGCTGTTCATCACCGATGAATCGGTGGTGCAGGTGGCCGAGCGGCTGCTGCACATCGTCCTGTGGAGCTGCCTGGTGTTCGGCTGGGGTTCGGTGTTCTCGGCGGTGATGCGTGCTTCGGGCGATGTGTGGATCCCGATGGCGCTGTCGCTGGCGGCGATCATCCTCGTCGAAGTGCCGGCGGCGCTGACGCTCAGCCACTTCTTCGGGCTTGAAGGTGTGTGGTGGGGCTATTGCATGAGCTTCAGCGCCTTGCTCATCTTCCAGGCCACCTACTATCTCGGCTGGTGGCGGAAGAAGGAAATCAAGGCGCTGGTCTAGGACAGGCCAGCACGTCCCAAGCGGCCATGGCGCCGTCGATCACTCGCTCAAGGGCGGCGCCGCCGGCGCCGTCCCGGGCCTGCAGCGCCAGCCCGTTCAGCACCGTGGTGTAGAACTGCGCCATGGCGTCGGCATCGGCGCCCGAGGGCACATCGCCATCGACCATACCCTTCCTGATCCGAGCCGCGAACGAGCCGGTCGAGGCGTTGCGCAGCATGGCGAGGTGCGCTCGCACCTCGGCGTTCTGCGGCGGCCCGACAGCCGCCGCGAGGACGATCATGCAGCCTGACGGAATATTGGGGTCGACATAGGTTTCGGCGTTGGAGCGCAGCAGCTGTTCGATCGCGCCGCGCGCCGTCGGCACGTCGCCCAGCGTCGGCCCGTAGGTGCGCACATAAAGATCCAGCGCTTCGTAGAATAGCTGCTCCTTGGAGCCGAAGGCGGCGTAGAGGCTCGGCTTGCCGACGCCAAGCGCCTCGGTCAGGTCGTTGACCGAGGTGCCTTCATAGCCGCGTTCCCAGAACAGGCGCATCGCCTGGTCCAGCGCATGGTCTCGATCGAACTCGCGGGGACGGCCTGCCAAAAATCGGGTTTCCGGATGATTGTCTACCGATCAGTATAAAATCCTTGACGCTGCATCGCAACCGTCATAGCCAATTGTGTACCGATCGGTAGAAAATGGAGATCCGATATGACTGACCTCGAACTGTCCGGCCGCGTGGCCCTCGTCACCGGCGGCAGCCGCGGCATTGGCGCGGCGACCGTCGTGGCGCTGGCCCGGGCCGGCGCCGATGTCGCTTTCACCTTCGCGCGCAACGGTGAGAAGGCCGGCGAGATCGCCGCGGAGGTCACCGCACTCGGCCGGCGCGCTTTTGCCATGCAGGTCGATTCGGCTGATCCCGATGCGGTGATGGCCGCCGTCGATCGCACCGTCGCCGAACTGGGGCGCATCGACATCCTCGTCAACAATGCCGGTGTCGGCACGGGCGGGCCGTTCGGCGACGTCACCGTCGAGTCCTTCGACCGGCTGTTCTCGATCCACGCGCGGGCGCCGTTCTTTGCCACCCAGGCGGCGATCAAGCACATGCGCGAGGGCGGGCGGATCATCTCGATCGGCACCAATATGGCGACCCGCGTGGCGGGGCCGGGGCTGAGTCTCTATGTGACCAGCAAATCGGCGCTGGGCGGCATGACAAGGGCGCTGGCGCGCGAGCTGGGGCCGCTGGGAATCACCATCAACACGGTCGATCCCGGTTCGACAGATACCGATATGAACCCGGCGGACGGACCGATGGCGCCATCGCAGATGGGCCTCAACGCGCTCGGCCGGTTCGGCGCCGCCGAGGATATCGCAGCAGCAGTGGTGCATCTCGCCGGCCCCGGCGGACGCAGCATCACCGGCACCTCGATCCTCGTGGATAGTGGGTTCAACGCCTGAGCGTTGCCAGAGTTATCAGCCGGAAGAGCGAACTAACCAGCGGGAATGACCCGGTGGGTGGGCGCACCAGGAGCGGGGCGGCTGTTGCGGTCCCGTTTCACCCTCGGCGTTCCTTCAATCGCCGCTTGACTTAGAGTGCACTCGAACTCCTAGCCTTGGTTCTCGTCGTGGCAAGGAAGGCACCCATGAAGATCGGTCAGCTGGTCAAGCGCTCGGGACTTACCGCCCATACGATCCGCTACTATGAGCGGATCGGGCTGTTGCCCTATGCCGACCGGGACCAGTCGGGCCAGCGCGATTACGATCAGTCGATCCTCACCTGGATCGAGTTTCTCGGTCACCTCAAGGCAACCGGGATGCCGATCCGCGAGATGCTGCACTATGCAGCGCTGCGCGAGGCCGGTCCTGCGACCGAAGCGGGCCGTCGCGAGCTGCTGGAACAGCATCGCGAACGGGTGCGTGTGCAGCTCGCCGAGCTGTCTGCTTGCCTCCTTGTCCTTGACACCAAGATCGCCGGCTACGCGGGCACATCGAAGAGGATGAAGGACTATGACGCAGCACTCCCCGAACGCCGCCAACGACCGCCAGCAGCCAAGCGGGCAAGCGCCCGCTGGTAGCCTCGCGACGCGAACCCTTGGTCCGCTTGAGGTCTCGACCGTCGGGCTCGGCTGCATGGCGATGAGCCACGCCTATGGCGGCCAGGACGAGGCCGATGCGGTGCGGACGTTGCATCGCGCCGTGGAACTCGGCGTCACGCTGTTCGATACGGCCGAGGTCTATGGCCCATTCGCCAATGAGGTTCTGGTCGGCAAGGCATTGCGGCCGTTCCGCGGCAAGGTGGTGATCGCCACCAAGTTCGGCTTCAGGATCGACCCGACCAAGTCGGATATCGGCGCCATGACGGGCGTCGATGGGCGGCCGGAGCATGCCCGCGAAGTGGCCGAGGCCTCGCTGAAGCGTCTGGATGTCGACGTGATCGACCTGTTCTATCTGCACCGCGTCGATCCGCAGGTGCCGATCGAGGACACCGTGGGCGCCATGGCCGAGCTGGTGCGCGAGGGCAAGGTGCGGGCTATCGGCCTTTCGGAAACCAGCGCCGAGACGCTCCGCCGCGCCCATGCAGTGCACCCGATCGCGGCGCTGCAGAGCGAATACTCGCTGTGGACCCGCGACCCCGAGGGCGCGATCCTCGATACCTGTCGCGAGCTCGGCATCGGTTTCGTGCCGTTCAGCCCACTCGGCCGCGGCTTCCTCACCGGCACGATCCAGAAGCCGGAGGATCTTGGCGCCAATGACTTCCGGCGTGGCCTGCCGCGCTTCAGCGAGGAGAACATGGCGGCCAACGCGCGGCTGGTGAAGCTGCTCGAAGGGATGGCGGCGGAGAAGGGGGTGACTGCGGCACAGCTGGCGCTGGCCTGGGTGCTGCACCAGGGCGATTTCATCGTGCCGATTCCCGGGGCACGGCGGATCGCGCACCTTGAACAGAATGTCGCGGCGGCGAGCATAAGGCTATCGGCGGAAAAGCTGAAGACGCTCGGCGAATTGCTGGCGGCGGAGAAGTTCTCGGGCAAGCGCTATGGCGACAGCGGCGCCTGGGTGGCGAAGCGGTAGGGCGCTACTGCCACCGTGGCATACCCCTCAACCGGCCCTCCGGGCCACCTTCTCCCCGACGGGGAGAAGAATCCACTGCCGCCGGTGTGGGGCACCGTTCCTCTCCCCGTCGGGGAGAGGGTGGATCGCGAAGCGCGGGATGGGCGAGGGGCGGTCGCCACGGAGCTATCCGCCTTCGGCAACAACCCCGGTGAGGAGGGCTCGCTCCTACAGTCCCTTGCCCCAGCGTTCGAGCCACTCGACGCCGAACGCCACGATCGCGTCGGCGGGGACGAGCACCGAGTTTGCCGCGCCGATCTTGCCGCGCTTGCCGTGGCCGGTGGCGAGGAACGCCTCGACGATGGTGGCGAAATAGTCGTCGGGCAGCCCGTCGGGTGGCTCCGAGGTGTCGAACTCCTCGAACCAGCGCCAGACTGTTTCGCCGTCGACGAGGATCGGGGCTTCGTAGCGCAGCACGCGCTTACCGGGAAAGTCGGCGAGGTGCTCGGCGTGGTGCAGCAGCGTCATGGTGTCGAGCGGTGCCCCCAGCATCAGCACCTTGCCCTGGGCTTCGACCAGCTTGCCGAGCGGCGATTGCGGGCCATAGCCGTAGTCGAGCGCGTGGTCGGCGGTGAACCATTCGGCCTCGCCGCCGAGCGCCGCCATCGAGGCACCGGGGCTGCCGCTGCGCCACGCGCCTGGGCTGGTGCGCAGCGCTTCGGGCCAGTAGCCATTGTCGCGGGTCGAGCGCGACCGTTCGGGATCGAAAGCGGCGATGTGGGGGCGCATCGCCGGATCGTCGCGCAACTCGTCCTCGAGCTGCCAGTCGCAATAGCCCAGGATAGTGCCGGCCGGGCCGATGACGTCGCGCAGGGCATCGATAATGGTGTCGGGGCCACCCACCACCTTGCCGACCTGGCGGAGTGCTGCGTGCACCAGTACGGCGTCGCCATCGGCGAGGCCGATGGCGTTCAGGTCGTTCGCAAGGCTTGAACGGGTCGCGACCCCTGTCGTCACCTCGCGGCGCCGGCGTAGCGCCGCTCCGGCGGATGCTGGTCGGCAGTGTCCTCGTGCAGCCCGTCATATTCGAGACGGGCGCTCTGCACCTCGCCCTGATGCTCCTCGGCCCAGGCCCAGAGGGCGCTGATCGGCCCCTGCAGGCTCTGGCCGAGCGGGGTCAGTTGATACTCCACGCGCGGCGGAATCTCGGGGTAGACCGTACGGGTGACGAGGCCATCACGCTCGAGGTTGCGCAGCGTGAGGGTCAGCATGCGCTGCGAGATGCCGCCGATGGTATGGCGCAGCTCGTTGAAGCGCATGGTCTTTTTGCCGAGATAGCCGACGATCATGACGCTCCACTTGTCGCCGATACGGTTGAGGATGTCGGCCATGGCGTTGCAGGTTTCGCTCCTGCCGGGAATAGGTTTCATCTGGTGCCTCCGAACGGGCAAAACTTGCTGGTCACAAATATAGACACAGTTACTCCTTGTGACTAGGGGTGCGCGGCGCATGTGGAGGCATTGCCTTGCCCGTGCCCAGCGCGCTAAGGGGCGTAGAACGTTCAACGAAGGAGGAATGACGATGGGGCGGATCGAAGAGCTGGTCGACCGGATGACGCTCGAGGAGCAGGTAAGCCTGCTGTCGGGGGAGGACTTCTGGTCGTTGCCGGCGATCGATCGGCTCCAGATCGGCAAGCTTCGCGTCACCGACGGGCCGAATGGCGCACGCGGCGGCGGCTCGCTGATCGGCGGGGTGAAGTCGGCGGCGTTCCCGGTGGGGATCGCGCTCGGCGCCAGCTGGAATGTGCGGCTGCTCCATCAGATCGGCACCGCTTTGGCCGAAGAGGTGAAGTCGAAGGGGGCGCATGTGAGCCTCGCCCCGACGGTCAACCTTCATCGCTCGGTCAGCAATGGACGCAATTTCGAGTGCTACTCGGAGGACCCGATCCTCGCTGCCAGCCTCGCCGTCGGCTATATCGAGGGGCTGCAGGGGCAGGGGGTTTCGGCGACGATCAAGCATTTTGCCGGCAACGAATCCGAGATCGAGCGCACCACCATCAGCTCCGAGATCGACGAGCGAACGTTGCGCGAGCTCTACCTCGTGCCGTTCGAATGGGCGGTGAAGCGGGCCGGCACCTGGGGCATCATGAGCTCCTACAACCAGCTCAACGGCACTTTCACCAGCGAGAACCCGTGGCTGCTCGACCAGGTGTTGCGCAAGGAATGGCACTATGACGGTGTGGTGATGTCGGACTGGTTCGGTTCGCACTCCACCGCGCCGACCGTCAATGCCGGGCTCGATCTCGAAATGCCCGGCCCGTCGCGCGATCGCGGGGCGAAGCTGGTGGCGGCTGTCGATGCGGGCGAGGTCAGCCGCGAGACGCTGCGCTCCCGGGTGCTCGACGTGCTGCGGCTGATGGAGCGGACCGGGGCGCTTGACGATCACAGCGAATGGGCGGAGCTGGCCGACGACCGGGCCGAGCACCGGGCGCTCATTCGTCGCGCCGGTGTCGAGGGCGCGGTGCTGCTGAAGAACGAAGGCGAACTGCTGCCGCTGCGCGGCGCAGGCAAAGTCGCCGTGATCGGGCCGAACGCGAAAGTGGCACAGATCATGGGCGGCGGCTCCGCTCAGCTCAACCCGCACTATCGCGTGTCGCCGTGGGATGGTCTCGTCGCGGCGCTGGGCGAGGACCGCCTGAGCTATGCCGCGGGCTCGACCAATCACCGGTTCGAGCCGTTGCTGCGCGGTGGCTTTGCGGTCGACTACTTTGCCAACGAGACGCTGGCCGGCGAGCCCGCGTCCTCCGAGACGCTGGAAGAGGCGCAGGCGTTCTGGATCGGGCGGGTCGGCGGCGGCAAGGTCGATCCCCTGCACTTCTCGGCCCGCCTCACCGGACGGTTCACTCCGGAAGCGAGCGGCGAGCATCGCATCGGCATCTATAGCGCCGGCTTCTCACGGGTGCTGATCGACGGCGAGCTGGTCGCCGATGCGTGGACGAACTGGCAGAAGGGCCGCACCTTCTTCGAGGAAGGCTGCGACGAGGTGGTCGGCACCATCTATCTCGAAGCCGGCCGAAGCTACGAAGTGGTGATCGAGTTCGCCACCAAGGCCTTTGCGACGCTCGGGCTCGCGGCCTTCGCCGCCGGTATCGGCTTGCCGCTGGGCGATGCGGCGATCGCCGAGGCGGTCGAGGCGGCCCGTGACGCCGAGGTGGCGCTGCTGTTCGTCGGCCGCAATGGTGAGTGGGACACCGAGGGCAGTGACCTCGATTCCATCGTGCTGCCCGGCGGACAGAACGAGCTGATTGCCGCGGTAGCCGCGGTGAACCCGCGCACCGTGGTGGTGCTGCAGACCGGTGGGCCGGTGGAGATGCCATGGCTCGCTGATGTCGCCGCAGTGCTCGAAGCCTGGTATCCGGGTCAGGAGGCCGGCAACGCCATTGCCGATATGCTGACCGGCGTGGCCGAGCCGGGCGGCCGGCTGCCGCAGAGCTTTCCGGTCAAGTGGGCCGACAACCCGACCAACTCGCAGGACCGCGAAATCTATCCCGGGCTCGACGGCAAGGTGCGCTACGAGGAAGGCGTGTTTATCGGCTATCGCCACTACGACCGCCACGGCATCGCCCCGTTGTTCCCGTTCGGCTTCGGGCTCGGCTACACCAGCTTTGCGGTGTCGGAGCTCGAGGTGGATGCCTCGGGGTTCGAGAGCGATGGCAGGGTGAGCGTTTCGGTGACGGTCGAGAACACCGGCCGCCGTGCTGGCTCGGAGGTGGTGCAGGTCTATGTCTCGGCACCCGATGCGACGCTGATGCGGCCGGCCAAGGAGCTGAAGGCGTTCGAGAAGGTGCATCTCGGTCCGGGCGAGCGGCAGCGGGTGACGCTGGAATTGGACGAGCGGGCGTTTGCCTATTACCGGACCGAGGCGCAGCACTGGCTGGTGGAGCCGGGTCGGTATGTGATCCGGGTGGCGCGGAACGCCGCGGATGCCGGGATGGTAGCTGAGGTGGTGCGGCGGGACCGGCTGCTGCTGCCGGTGTGACTGAGCGCGAGGCCGGTGCGCTTGGCCACCCCCACCCCAGCTTCGCTACGGCTTCGCCTGGCTGCGCTACCCTCCCCACAAGGGGGAGGGAGAGCAAGAGCCGCAATTCAGTATGCGTCTCCCTCCCCCTTGTGGGGAGGTATCAAGGGTTGGGGGTGCCCCACGCTCCGATCTCAAGCCGCCTTGCCGTACTGCGCGGCGTGCATGCCGACATAGTAGTCGAGGTTCTCGTCGGCGAGCCCGAGGCCGTCCATTACCGCGGCCATGAAGCTTACCGGTGAGACGCCACTGGCGGTCACCACCCGGCCATCGGTCACTGCGGCCGGGGTGTCGCGGTAGAGCGCCTTGCCCTGGTAGCCGGTGAAATCGAGGTAGCCGTCGCCATTGCTGGTGTGGCGGATGGTATCGAGCAGCCCGGCCCTGGCACCGGCAACGGTGCCATCGCAGATCAGGCCGATCAGTTTGCCCTGGGCTTTGGCGGCATTCAGCAGCGGCGCCAGGTCCGGCGCTTCCGGCGACTGCCAGATGGTGCCGCCGCAGACAATGATCGCATCGTAGTCGGCGACGTCGACAGCTTCGAGCGCCAGATGCGGGGTGACGATCATGTTGCCCGACGAGGTCACCGGCTTCCCGCCGGGAGTCGCGTACTTCGTTTCCACCTTGTAGAAGCTGTGAGCCGCGGCGTTGAGCAGCGTGGTTTCCCAGTCGGCAAAGCCTTCGGTCAGGATGGTGAGGATGGCGGTCATTTGGTCTCTCCTGCGTTTTCGATGCGAGAAGGCTAACCGCGCCGGGCACCCGATTTTGTCAGCAGCGATGCAGAGCTGAATGGCCAAGCGCTCGGAACGGTTGCTCAACCTGATGCAGGCGCTGCGGCGGCGGCGCCGCCCGGTGACTGGCAGTACCCTGGCCGAGGAGATGGGCGTGTCGCTTCGCTCGGTCTATCGCGACATCGAGACGCTGAAATCGATGGGTGCGGCAATCGACGGCGAAGCGGGGGTCGGCTTCCAGCTGCGGGCCGAGCATTTTCTGCCGCCCTTGATGTTCACCGACGAGGAGATCGAAGCGCTGGTGCTGGGGCTGCGCGGGCTGATCTACGGGCCGGACGGCGAGATGGCGGCGACGGCACGCGATGCATCGAGCAAGATCGAAGCGGTGCTCCCCAGGACCAAACGCGACGAGATGCTGTCGGTGGGGCTGTTCGTCATCCCGCCGCGCGCGGTCGACGAAACCAACCCGTTGGGCCGGTTGCGCCGCGCCCTGCGCGAGGAGAAACAGGTCTGGCTCGGCTATCGCGACAAGAGCGGCGCCGCGAGCGAACGCACGGTCTATCCGGTGGCGCTCGGTTATTTCGAGGGTTATCAGACGCTCGTCGCCTGGTGCACGCTCAGGAGCGATTTCCGCAGCTTCCGCATCGATGGCATCACCGCGCTCGAGGTGCTGGATGTCGCGATGCCCGAGCCGCGCCGGACACTGTTCCATCGCTGGTCGAGCGCCCTCAATTTGCCCGACTTAACGTAGAGGTAGCCGCCGTGCTTCAAAATCATTTGAGCAGCCGCGGGCGGCGGTTGAGCGGCGCGAGCCGCGTTGCTAGAACGCTGCCCATCCCTAGGACTATCGGATCCGGAGGCGCCTTGCTCGCGCAGCTTCGCCGGCGCATCGCCGCCAGCCTGTTGGTCATCCTCGCCATGCTCGGCACGACGCCCGTCTGGGCCAATCCGTTGCTGCTGGTCGATGCGAACACGTTCGAAGTGCTCTACGCCGAGGACGCGGGCGTGCCTTGGCATCCCGCCTCGCTGACCAAGCTGATGACCGCCTACGTGGCGTTCGCGGCGATCAAGGCCGGTACTGTCAGTCTCGACACCAAGGTGAAGGTGTCGAAGAACGCCTGGAACCAGGCGCCGAGCAAATCCGGCCTCAAGGTCGGTGCGGCGGTGACCATGAAGGATGCGCTCTACATCCTTGTGGTGAAGTCGGCCAACGACATGGCGGTCGCCATCGCCGAGACCGTCTCGGGCTCGGTGCCGGCCTTCGTCGAGGAAATGAACGGCATGGCTGCGGCCATGGGGTTATCCGCTACGCACTTCGTCAATCCGCACGGGCTGCACAATGAGGGACAGGTGACCTCGGCCCGCGATCTCGCGATCCTGGCGCTGATCCTGCGCCGCGACTTCCCCGAATACCTGCCGATGTTCGGCACCGAGGCGGTGAAGCTGGGCAAAGCCAAGCTCGAATCCAATAACGGGCTGCTCGAGCACTTTGCCGGCACCACCGGCATGAAAACCGGCTATGTCTGCGCCTCCGGCCTCAACATCGTGGCGACGGTGGAGCGTGGCGGTCGTTCGATGCTGGCGGTGGTGCTGGGCGGTTCGTCGGCACGCGAGCGCAACGAGATGACCGCCGAGCTGTTCCTGCGCGGCCTCTCCGGGGCGGTGAACGGCACCGGCAAGAACGTGGTGCAACTCGCCAATATCGATGAGCCGCCGGCCAACATGCGCTCGCAGATCTGCGGCAAGGAGGCCAAGGCCTATGTCGCGGAGCGCGAGGCGGCGTTCCCGATGGGGCTCAAGGGCCATCCGAGCTACCTGACCGACAAGATCGACGGCGTGACCTATTCGGCGACGGATCTGGGCATCCTGGTCGATGACGTACCGCTGCCACGGCCACGGCCGACCTGGGCGCCGGCGCCGGCGGCGGTTGCGGAAGTCGCGAACTAGACCGTTCTCGCAAGGACAGGCTTTTTGCCGAGGTGTCTTGGCAGTTGGAGCGTGGGCCCACCCCCAGCTCCGCTAGGCCCGCTGCGCGGACAAGCTTCGCTGCCCTCCCCCTGGGGAGGGTAGCGCAGCTAGGCGGAGCCATAGCGAAGCTGGGTGGGGGCGGGCCTCTCGATCGCCTGGTCTAGGCGCCCCTCACGATCGCAAAGCGCAGCACGTCCGCGTCCGAGCTCACGTCGCAGGCATGGCCATTCTGGCGGCAGTAAAGCGGGATATCGATCTTGGCCATCGGGTCGGTGGCGAGCACGATGAACGAAGCGCCCGCCGCCAGTTGCGACAGGCGCTTTTCCATTTTCAGCACCGGCAGCGGGCATTTCAGCCCGCGGCAGTCGATGATCTCGAAATCAGTCGTCAAGCACCAGCACCCAGTAGACGCCGTGCGACGAGTTGGGCTCGTAGGCGACGCCGAGGCCGGCGCGCTTGGCGGTGAAATCGGCGATCGCGGCGGCATCGGTCGGCACGGCGCGCCAGCCCGAGAAGGCCTCGGCAAAGGTGGTGTAGCCGGCGCTGAGCCGCATCACCACGGCGCCCGGCGGCAGGGCCGGCTGCGCGCCGGTCTTGGCGTACGCCGCGGCCAGGGTCTGCGCAGTGTTGTCGAGCACGGTATCGCCGCGCACGTCGGCGGCCCCCTGGGCGCGACGGAAATCATTGAGCAGGAACAGCGCCTCGACACGGTTCAGCTTGGCGCCCGGCTGGTTCATCGGCGCCGACAGGCCCGGCGACAGCTGGCCGCCGCCACCGCCCATCGAGCAGGCGGCAAGACCGACGGCGAGTGCCGTGGCCAGCGCGATGCGGGCGAGGGCGGGATATCCCTTGAGGGTCATGGTCGGTCCTCCTTCTGCGGCCGGGAAGTCCGGCATGGCCTCATGCAACTGGTGACCCCGATGAGATTCGAACTCATGGCCTCAGGATTAGGAATCCTGCGCTCTATCCTGCTGAGCTACGGGGTCACTGCGCCTGCACATAGCAAAAGGGCAGGGCGCTGCAAACCCACCATAGGGCAACGAATGCACCCTCAGCTTGGCTCGCGACGATGGGTCAGAGAGTTTGAGATTGGCTTGCGCCGAGATGAGGGAGCTCCAGTGAAGTCATCCCCACCAAGTCTGTCTTGCGGACTTTTCGATGCCCTCTCATTTCTTGCCCAAGAGGGCTGGCGTTCCGTAGTCGCGGTGCCTAGGCTAGCGAACGTCATTGATCTGTATTGCGGAATCTGACGCTCGGGGGAGAGCTACCGCCTACTGCGACGACCCCACTGCCAGCCCTGCCTTGGCGCATTCGTGCGACGGCAGGTGCGGCGTATCGGTCGTCGGGCCAGGCAGGGTCCGCAAGCGCAGAACAGCCATAAGCCGAAACGACGTCATGACAATGAGGGACAACGTGACCACATCCAAAATCAAGCTACTGTTCGCAACCGCGATCACCAGCATGCTGCTGCTTTCTCCGGCGCTGGCGGAAACGCTGCGCATCTCCTACCCGGGGGATCCCAAGACCGCGGACGCCCAGATGACGTCGGATTCTTATACGCTGCCGCTGAACATCTTCGACCGCCTCGTCGAAGCCGAGACGACCAGCCCCGGCCAGTCGGCCCTCGTTCCAAGCCTCGCCGAGAAGTGGGAGGTTTCCGCCGACGGCCTGGTTTACACCTTCCACATCCGGCAGGGCGTGAAGTTCCACGATGGCGCCGAGCTGACTGCGGATGACGTGATCTACACGTTCGACCGCATGCTGAACCCCGCCACCAAGGCGCTCGGCACCGACATCCTGACCTTCATCGCCGGCGCCCAGGATCGTCTGGATGGCAAGGCCGAAACCGTTTCGGGGCTGAAGGCGACGGACAAGTACACCGTCGAGATCACCCTCACCCAGCCGTATGCGGCTTTCCTCGCCCTGCTCGCGAGCCCGCAGGCTTCGATCTACAGCCGGGCGTTCACCGAGAAGGCCGGTGAGCAGTTCGGCCTGACGCCCGAGACCACCAACGGCACTGGTCCGTTCATCCTGAGCGCGTACACGCTCAACGAAAGTGAAGAGCTCAAGGCCAACGACAACTACTTCCGTGGCCGGCCGCAGCTCGACGGCATCCAGATCCGCGTCGTGTCGGACAACGAGACGCTGCGACTGCTGTTCGAGTCGGGCGAGATCGACGTCTTCGACATGGATTATGCCCCGTCCGCGGCGCCCTACTTCTATGGCTCCGACCAGTGGAAGGACCAGGTTCGCGCCGGCCCGCGCGTCGGCATCTACTACTACAACATCAACCAGGCCAAGAAGCCGTTCGACGACGTGCGGGTGCGCAAGGCGTTCCAGATGGCGATCGACCGGCAGACCATCCTCGACAAGAACTACTACGGCCGTGGCAAGCTGGAGGACGGCGTGCTGCCGCGCGGCCTTGCCTGCTACACGCCCTCGACGCCGATCGAGTACAACCCCGAAAAAGCCAAGGCGCTGCTCGCCGAAGCCGGCTACCCCGATGGCGTGGAGATCACACTGGAACAGGCCTCGACCTGGTCGAGCCAGTGGTCCGACATGAACCAGATCATCCAGGCCCAGGTGGCCGCCGCCGGCTTCAAGGCGCAGATCGTCACCACCGATGAGGCGGCATTCCTCGCCGCCCGCAAGGTGGGCGACACCAACGCCTACACGCAGGTCTGGTCGGCCGACTTCAACGATCCGGACAATTTCTTCTACACCTTCTTCTCGGAATCCGGTTCGAAGGTCCGCGCCTACAACAATAACGATCCCGAGGTGTTTGCCGGGATCGAGAAGGCCCGCGGCATGACCGACCCCGACGCCCGCTGCAAGCTCTACGAGGAACTGGCGACGCGCGTGGTGGACACTGATGCCGCCTGGGTGCCGCTGTTCAGCCTCGACCACAGCTACGTCGTCTCGAAGCGCGTCAAGAACTTCGTGGTGCCGTGGAATGGCTGGAGCGACATGAGCTACTACAAGGTCGACGTGGAGTAAGACCCCGCCTGCGGACGAGGCGCTGCGCCAATCGAGCGCGGCGCCTCGTCACCTCATGTCTCCCCCTTGGGTGTCCTAACGGAACAGCTTGTCGATGTTGATGTTCGTGGTCAGGCGGCTGCTCGCCTCGATCCCAGTGCTGATCGGAATCACGGCCATCCTGTTCGTGATGCTGAACGTGGTGCCGGGCGATCCCATCGCCCTCATGATGAAGGAACATGCGAGTCCTGACGTTATCGAGCGGGTGCGCACGCAGATGCATCTGGATGATCCAATCATCGTGCGCTACTTCCGCTTTCTCTGGGACGCGGTCCAGGGCGACATGGGCACGTCGATCAAGCTCAAGCGTCCCGTGACGAACCTGATCGCGGCAGCCTTTCCCAACACACTGATCCTGGCGGCTTCTGCCGCGCTGGTGTCCTGGGTCATCGGCATTCCGGCCGGCATCATCTCGGCAGTGCGTCGCGACACGATGGTCGACCACCTGTTCATGGGCATCTCGCTGCTCGGCGTCTCGATGCCGATCTTCTGGTCGGCCCTGCTGTTCCAGTATGTCTTCGCCATGCAGCTCAAGTGGCTGCCGGTTGCCGGGTTCTATGGCTGGAAATACCTGATCCTGCCGGCGGTCGTCCTGGGCTGGAGTTCTGCCGGCGTGATCGCGCGGTTGACGCGCTCCAGTCTGCTCGAAGTCATGCGCAACGACTATATCCGCACCGCCCGCGCCAAGGGCCTGCACGAGGTCGGGGTCATCACCCGTCACGCGCTGAAGAACGCGCTGATCCCTGTGGTGACGATCATGGCGATCCAGGTCGCCTCGCTGCTTTCGGGCGCGGTCATCACCGAGGCGATCTTCGGTATTCCCGGTGTCGGGCGAATCTCGGTCGATGCGATCCAGTCGCGCGACATGCCGCTGCTGCAGGGCTCGGTGCTGTTCGCCACCGCGCTGGTCATTCTGGGCAACCTGGTCGCCGACCTGCTCTATGCGGTGCTCGATCCGCGGATTCGCGCCCAGATGCGCAAGGGTGGATCATGAGCGCCGTTGCCTCAGCGCCCGAAGCCGTCAAGGAACCGAGCCTGCTGCGCGACGGCATTGACGCTTTCGCCAGCAACCGCGTTGCCGTGATCGGCCTCGCGTTCATCGTGCTGCTCATCGTCTTGGCGGTGTTCATCCCGTGGATCAGCCCACACGACCCCTATCGGGTCGCCCTCGACGAACAGTTCCTGCCACCATCGCCGACCTTCTGGCTCGGCACCGACAACTTTGGCCGGGACGTCCTCACGCGCATCATTTACGGCGCGCGCATCTCGCTGCTGGTCGGCACTGTCCCGAGCTTGATCTCGCTGGCGATCGGCGCGGCGATGGGCATCCTCAGCGGCTACCTGGGCGGCAAGATCGACGCCATCATCATGCGCGTCGCCGACATGATGATCGCGTTCCCCTCGCTGCTGCTGGCGATGGTGGTCATGTACACGCTAGGCCCCAATCTGCTGAACATCTTTTTTGCACTGGCGCTCGTCGGCTGGGCCTCCGTGGCGCGCGTCGTGCGTTCGCAGACGCTGGCGCTAAAGGGCAAGGAGTTCATGGAGGCGGCTCGCGCCAATGGCACCTCGCGTTTCACGATCATGCTCAAGCACGTCTTTCCCAACGTGATTCCGTCGCTGATCGTCCTCTTCTCACTTTCCATTCCGGACGCCATCATGTGGGAATCGAGCCTCAGCTTCCTCGGCGTGGGCGTGCAGCCGCCGGAGGCGAGCTGGGGGCTGCTGGTCGCCAAGGGACGGGAGTATCTGCTGCAGGCGCCGATCGTTGCGATCGCGCCGGGTGTCGCTATCTTGCTGACGGTTCTCGCCTTCAACTTCATCGGTGACGGGCTGCGCGATGCGCTCGATCCCTCGATGAAAGACTAGCGCCTATGCCACAGCAGAACGAAACCGTGCTGAGCGTGCGTGGCCTGCGCACCGAGTTTCATGGTGGACGCGGCCACATACGCGCCGTCGACGACGTCTCCTTCGACGTGGGCCGCGGGCGGATCGTCGGCATTGTCGGCGAGTCCGGCTCGGGCAAATCGATGACGGCGCTGTCAGTCATGGGGCTGGTGCCCAAGCCCGCCGGCCACGTGACCGCCGACAGCATCCTGCTCGATGGTACCGAGTTGACCTCGCTCAGGCCGGACGACCTCAGGCGCGTCCGCGGGCGAGACATGGCCATGGTGTTCCAGGAGCCGATGACCTCGCTCAACCCGGTCCGCAAGGTCGGCGAGCAGGTCGGCGAGCCGTTGGCCATCCACAAGGCCATGAACAGCCGCCAGATCCGCGATCGGGTGCTGGAAATGTTCGAGCTCGTCGGCATCCCGGAGCCGAAAGCGCGCTTCGACGCCTATCCGCACGAACTCTCGGGCGGCCTGCGCCAGCGCGCCATGATCGCGATGGGGCTGATCTGCGAGCCCAAACTGCTGATCGCCGACGAACCGACGACGGCGCTCGATGTCACCACCCAGGCGCAGATCCTGCGGCTCATGCTGGAGTTGCGCGACCGGGTGGGAACCTCGATCATCCTGATCACGCATGACCTCGGCATCGTTGCCGAGATGTGTGACGAAGTGAACGTCATGTATGCCGGCCAGATCGTCGAACAGGGCAGCGTCTTCGACCTGTTCGATCGCCCGGGCCACCCTTACACGCGCGGATTGCTGGCCTCGATCTCCAGGGCTACCGAGGCGCGCATCAAAGGCCGCATGCCCAGCATTCCGGGCATGGTGCCCAACCTCCAGCACCTACCGGCCGGCTGCCGCTTCAATCCCCGCTGCGGCGATGTGATGCCGGTCTGCCATCAGGCGGAGCCTGCGCTGACCCAACTCGGAACCGGCCATCTCGCGCGCTGCTGGCTCCATGCCAACACGGCCGAAGCCGCAGGAGGAGCGCGGTGAACCAGCCGGTCTTTTCCACCCGCAATCTGACCAAGCACTACCAGCTTGGCGGCGGGCCGTTTCGGCAGCCGCAGCTCGTACGGGCCGTCGATGGCGTCACCCTCGACGTCTACGAGCGCGAGACGTTCGCACTGGTCGGCGAATCCGGGTGCGGCAAGACCACGCTCGGCCGCGTCATGCTGCGCCTGCACGAGCCCACCTCCGGTCAGATCATCTATCGCGAACAGGACCTGACCACGCTCGACGAAAAATCGATGCGCAGCTTCCGCGACAAGCTCCAGATCATTTTCCAGGACCCCTACGCCTCGCTCAATCCACGCATGCGGGTGGAGCAGATCCTCGCCGAGCCACTGCTTGCGCATGGCTATGGATCGGCAGAGGCGATCCGGCAACGCTGCGCCGAACTGCTCGATATGGTCGGCCTCAGCCGGCAGTATCTGCGCAACTATCCGCACCAGTTTTCCGGCGGCCAGCGGCAACGCATCGGCATAGCGCGGGCACTGGCCAACAAGCCGGATTTCGTCGTCTGTGACGAGTCGGTTTCGGCGCTCGACGTGTCGATCCGGGCGCAGGTGCTGAACCTCTTATCCGACCTCCAGGAGGAGCTTAAGCTCACCTACTTCTTCATCACGCACGACCTCGGTGTCGTCCGACAGTTTGCGCACCGGGTCGGCGTGATGTTCCTGGGGCAGATCGTCGAGGTTGGCGCGGCTGAGGATATCTTTCGGCGCCCCCTCCACCCCTACACCATGTTCCTGATTTCGGCGGTGCCGGTCGCCGACCCGCACCAGCGTCGCCGCGAACGCCCGGTGCTCAAGGGCGAAATTCCGAGCCCGATGAACCTGCCGACGGGCTGCCGCTTCCATACCCGCTGCCCGTTCGCCACCGACCGCTGCCGCACCGAAGAGCCGAAACCCCGGGCGATCGACGGGCGCACGGTGAGCTGCCACTTCCCGCTTTCAGCCTGATGGAGATGACGATCTTGGACCTCATCGTAAAGCGCAACGCAGAGGTCTGGCAGGCAAGTTACGGCGAAAAGACCTGGCGCGCCGCCGTGGGCCACAGCGGCATCCGGCGCGACAAGGTCGAGGGCGATGGCGCCAGCCCCGCCGGACGTTGGCCAATCCGCCGCGTGCTCTATCGTGCCGACAAGCTCCCTGCGGCGCCCGTTTCGGTGTTCGACACGGCTACGATCCAACCTGATGATGGCTGGTGCGACGCGCCTCAGCACCCTGACTACAACCGGCCGGTCCGACTGCCGTTCGCTGCAAGCCACGAGGACATGTGGCGCGACGACGACCTCTACGACATCGTCGTGGTGCTGGGGTACAACGACGCGCCGATCGTCCCGGGCGCCGGCAGCGCCCTGTTCCTGCACGTCGCCAGCGCCGACTACGGCTCGACCGCCGGCTGCGCCTCGATGACACGCGCCGACCTGCTCGAGTTTCTCAGCCTCGCAGCGCCTGGAATACACCTGCGCTTCCAGGACGAGTAAATGGGGCAGATCAACCTCGCCGCCCTCGAAGCAGCGCTCAACCTGCTGCCCGAGCGCTATCGTGGCCCGGCGGGTGTCGCTGGTGTGGTGCACGAAGGCGAGATCGTAGCCCGTCGCGCCTGGGGTTTCGCGGACGTATCGAGGCGCGTACCGATGACGGCGCAGCGGCGGCTGCCGGTCTGCTCGATCTCCAAGCACCTGACCTGCGCGCTGCTGCTCGACCTGTTCGGCGACCCGGCCGAACTCGACCCGCTGCTGCCCGACTTTTTGCCGGAGTTTCGCGGACAGCTGCCCACCGTCGCCCAGCTTTGTCACAACCAGTCGGGCCTGCGTGACTACTGGGCCCTCACCGTTCTCCACGGCGCCGAACCCGAAGGCGTGGTCACCGAGGCGGAGGGGCTGCACCTGATCAGCCAAGCCCGCACCGGGCACTTCCCACCCGGCACGCAATACTCCTACAGCAACGGCAACTTCCGCCTCCTCGCCGAGCTGATCCAGCGCGCCACCGGCAGGCCGTTCGGCATGCTTCTGAAGGAGCGCATCTTCGCTCCCGCCGGCATGACGACAGCCACCCTCGCCACCGACATGGCAGAGCGGCTTGACGCGGTGATCGGCTATGAAGGCAATGACGAGGTCGGGTTCCTGCCTGCCGCAAACGCCGTCACCTGGTTCGGCGATTCCGGCATCGCCGCCTCTCTCGATGACATGCTGGACTGGGAGTGCCACATCGACGCAAACCGCGACGATCCCGAGAGCCTCTACAACCGCATCTCGGCCCCGACCGCCTTCGCCGACGGCAAGCCCGCCAACTACGGGTTTGGCCTGCGCCGCGATCGCCTCGCCGATCGTGAGGCGACCAGCCACGGCGGCGGCGTGCGCGGCTTCTGCTCGTACCGCATGCATGTCGCCTCGGAGCGGCTGTCGATCGTCGTCATGTTCAACCACGAGGCGTCCGCCATGCGTGCCGCCTGGGGCCTTCTGGAGGCGGCACTCGGCTGCCGGATCGCCGCTGACCCTGTGCCGGCCAAGGGCTGGGACGGGTTGTGGCTGGACGACGAGCAGGGCCTTTTCGTCAGGACTGCGGACACCGCGTCGGGCGTGCGGCTGAACTATTCCATATCGCCGGTGCTTGCCACGCCCAGGGAAGACGGTAGCGCAGAGGCGCTCGGCCTTTCGCTGCAGCATGACGGCGACCAGCTCGTGCTCGACCGCACGATCGATAACCTGCATGTCAAGGCGCGACGTCTTGCCCCGCTCGCATGGGCGGCCGACAGCGCCGAGATCGCCGGCCGCTACCGCTGCGATGAACTCGGGGCCTCGCTCGAGATCGAAGCCCGCGATGGCGCCATGTCGGTGGGGTTTGAGGGTATGCTGGGGCGCGGGCCCGTGGAGCGGATGTATCCGCTGGCACAGGATCTATGGTGCATCACCACGCGCCGCGCCATGGACGCCGCGCCGCCGGGTGAGTGGACCGTCATCGTCAGGCGCGATACCGACGGCCAGGTCAACGGACTGACCATCGGCTGCTGGCTGGCTCGGAACCTCTACTACAGCCGACTTTAGTCCCGTCCGTGCGGTAGCCTCGGTCGTGGTGTGGGAACGGATCGCCGAACTCGCAGAAAGTAATGCCTCGCTCAGGGAGGAGTTGGAGCGCCGCCGCGGGCTGGAGGTGAACAAGATAATGACTGCCGTCGCGCTCGGCCTTGATACGGCGGCGGCCGCGTTAACTTCATCCAATGAGCGCACCCACAGATGCTCGCAGGCGCCTTGGCTCAGCAAGATTGTCGAGCCCGGTGCTCGGCAGCATCAATGGATTGCGGGCCGAGCCCGCCTCACCGCGTGTCCGGCAGCACGCCTCGCGCCAGTTCTCTGCGCATTTTGGCCGCGTAGGTTCGCCCGACACGGATTTCGCTGCCACCGACCAGTTCGACGATCAACGACGAGAACTGGGCGGTCCGCAAGCGAACGATGGCATCGCGGCGGATAATCGCACTGCGATGCACGCGCAGGAAGAGCTTGGGTGGCAGTCGCCGTTCCAGTGATGTCAGGCTCTCTTGGTGCAGGTGGCTTTCCCCGTCGCTGAAGATGCGGACATAGTCGCGCTCGGCAACGATGTGCGTGACATTGTGCAAGGACAGGCGCCGATAGTCGCCGCGTGAACGCACCCAGAAATCCGGCCCGGCAGCTTCGGTCTGCTGCAGTGCGCGCCGCAGCGACCTGACCACCTCCTGAAGCTCGCCGACGCGTTCCTCGTTTGAGCTGGCCCGCAGCCGCGCGCAGGCGCGCTCGACCGCCACCTGCAAACGCGCCGCCTCGAGCGGCTTGGTTACATAATCGATGGCATGCGCGTCGAAGGCGCGCTGAGCGTGATGGTCGAACGCGGTCACGAATATCGCCGCCGGCGCCGCCGGACCAAGCCGTTCCAGGAGGTCGAAGCCGGTTCCACCCGGCAGTTGAATATCGAGCGTGACGATGCTGGGGCGCAGTCGCTCTACCAGCATCATGGCCTCCTCGAGATTGGCCGCTTCGCCGACGATGTGGATGTCGGCCATTGCGGCAAGGGCGCGCCGGATCCGGCCGCGCGCCAGCGGCTCGTCGTCGACGATCAGCACCGAGAAGCCACTCATTGATAACGTAGCGGCAGCTTGAGCACCGCTTCCCATTGCCCCCGATCATTGAGGCCCGCGGTGCATCGCCCCCGATCGCCGAACCGAGCTGCAAGCCGTTGGTTTACATTGATCAGCCCGATCCCCATCGAAGGATATTCCGTCGTTCCGCGATCGGATGCGACATCGTTGGTGACTACCAGAATGAGCTCTTCGTCTACCGCCGAGGCTTCGATGCGGATCACCAGCGGGGCGCGGGCCTGTCCCACACCGTGCTTGACCGCGTTTTCGACGAGAGGCTGGAGGATCAGGCTGGGGACGAGCGCGCCGTTCAAGTGGTCGGGGACCTCGAAAGCGAAATTCAACCGATCGGAGAAGCGTTCGCGTTCGATCGCCAGATAGTCCTTTTGCAGGGCCAATTCCTGGTCGAGGCGAACATCGCTCAACGGATCGAGCGTCAGCGTCGTTCGCAGAAATTCCGACAGGACGACGACCATCCGCTTGGCTTCGTTCGGCATGCCTTCTTCGATCAACGCCGCAATGGAATTGAAGGTGTTGAACAGGAAATGCGGGTTGATCTGATAGCGCAGCGCCTGCATCTGCGCTCTGAGCGCCTCCTCCCGGATCGCCGCAAGCCGCCGTTCCTGCTGGCGCACCTCGTGGCTGTAGAGCATCGCCACATAGAGGCACGCCCAGCCAAAGAAGAACGAGCTGTTTTCGATCAGGCTATAGACAAAATCGCGTGGCGCGAATGCCGGCTTCTGCGGCCACAAGTACCAGGATGCGATGAGGAAATCGATGCTGGCGGAAAACGGCGAGCAGAGCAGCGTGAGAACGAAGCACAGTATCGCCTTGTTGAGGAAGGACAGATTGCGCCAGCGCAGCAGCAGCGCCGAAATGGCGAAGGTGATGGCGATGCTGGCGGTGATCCAGACCAGCTTTCCCGGCGCCGATACCCAGGCGTCGACGCCGACAAAGTGCCAGAGCAGGCTGGCGATCAGGAAGACCGAGGCCCAGTAGACCGCTCCGAGTTGCAGGGTCATCCGGCGCAGTTCGATCCGCGCATCGGCATCATCGTTCAATGCGCTTTGGCCATCGGCACTCATCGCATGACTTATTTGCATATTGCCTCGTCGAGTCGAGTGCCGCTCGCGGCGATCTCAAGCCGTTCGCAGATTTCTCGCGCCACTGAGGGCTGGATCGCAGCGGATCGCCGAAATCTTGTTTCGGTGGGCAGTTTGCGCCTGCGAGAGTTCCAATAAGTGCACCAGGAGATCTGATGATCGCCTGTCTTCTCAATGCCACAGGATGAAGATCATGAAGCTTTTCGGCGATCTGCGCTGGGTTGGGAAAACCCTGCTGATCGTACTCGTCTGGGGCCTGTCGCTGGCGTCGGCCGAGGCGCAGCATTATCCCTGCAACGGCCCCGGCCCGGGTGAGCGGCTGGTGGGGATGGCGCCCAACGGCCCTGGCGTCGCCCCGACACCGCTCTGCGCGCGCGACGATAGCGGCGGAGCGCCGGAGCAACCCGAAGCCCCCAGCGATGGCAGCTTTGCGGCGATCGCCTGGCACGTCGACGCCGCCGATGTCTGGGTCGACGGCAACTACAGCGGTGCCAACAACCTCGCCGAACAAGGTGCGCTCGATGCGTGCAACAGGGTGATGGGCGGAGGCTGTACGTCGGCCGGCACGTGGGGGAATTCGTCGATGGCGATCATCCGCGACAAGGAGGGATATTTCTACAGCGCCTGGCTTGGCGAGAACGGGGCTGAACGCGATCGGGTGATGGCCGAGTGTTCGGCCAAGCAACTGTTGCCGTGCGAGGTTTTCGCGACGATTCGCGCCAGCACCAATCAGCGTTTCCCTGGCGCCAAGGTGCGCAAGTATTTCGCCGCGTCGGCGTGGGTCGTCGGTACCGATGGCTATGATGCCAAGCTCTACATCGCGAGCGGCTATCGCAGCGCCGACGCCGCCAATGCGGCGGCGGTCGGTGCGTGCAGCGACGCCACAGCGCTGCCGTGCGAAACCAACGCATTTGTTGGCAACGGCTTCATCCAGACGTATCGCATGAACGGGAGCGACGATGGCGCGACCACCGAAACGTCGGCCCGACGTGCCAAGCAGGCGGCGCAAACCAACTGCAAGAAACACGGTGCGAGCTGCGAACTGCAAGCGCTGTTCGACAGCCGCAAGCCGGGGCTGTTCGTGCACGATTTCAACAGAGGCAAGGCGCGCTAGGGCGCGCCGTTCGCCGGGCCGTCTCAATGAGCTGGACTCTGCTATCGGCGGTCGCGGTGATGGTGGCCGGCATCTCCGACGCCCAAGCGGCGCCCCGGGCATCCGGGTACGCCGTGCGGCCCGATCGGATCTCCTATGTCGGCACCGGCAATGGTTGGATCGGCGGTGTCACCGAGTGGTGGATCGATGGCTCGGGGCACGGGTCTTATCGCAGCACCATGCGGATCGAGGAGGAGGGCAGCTTCGATGCGGGGCCGGAAGGTTTCGAGCGCATCAGTGCGACATTGCAGCAGCTCGAGCAACTCAGCGAACTGCCCTGCGATGGGGCGGTCACCGACCAGGGAGCGGGGGTGCTGAACTGGCAACGCGGCCATCGCACACACTCGCTGCGCTTCGATTTCGGTTGCAGGTTTCGCCAGCCCGACGCTGCCCGGAGCTGGCTGAGCCGAGCCAGCGGGATGGTGCGTGAATGGGCCCTGGCGAAGCGGCAACCGGGGTGATGCCGCTACATCATCCGCAAGAGCACGCGCGCCATGCCGGCGCGCGCTGACCAGCCATCAGGAGAAGCATGCAATGATCCGTTTCCGTCCGTTCCAGTCCCTCGTCCTGTTCGGGTTCGCCGCAGCTGGCGCGGTCGCAGCCCAGCCGGCCGACACGAGACAGCTTGACGGCATCGTCCACGAGCAGATGAACTACCTCGAGTTCCGCACCGCCATCCTTGGCGCAAACTGGACACCGCTCGTCGATCCGCTGTGCGCTCGCAATGTCTATGGCCGTTCCGGTGGTCCGCAGGACGACACCAATATCTGCAGGCAGTTGCCGGAGCTCGAATCCTGTTCGGGTGACGGCTATTGCAGCATGTACTTCGTCCACGAGCCTTCCGACAGGAAGGTGCAGGTCGTCACCTATGGCGACTATACGCGCTGGGAGCTGCCTGGCGGCCAATCGGATCTGGCAGTCATGGAGTGGAGCTATCAGTGAGCCGCTGCGTTGCGGCCCAGGCTTGCAGCCGGGTTGCGACGGCGGCGACGCCTCTCGTGGTCAGCCCGGGATGGTGCCGACTGGCCAGTCACCGAGCGTTTGCTCGATCTCTGCGGCTTCGGATGGGCACGGGAGAAAGAGGGTGAAGGCCTTTTCGCCTTCGGCATACCAGTCGGCGCCTTGCACATCGGGCTCGACACCGCTCGAGTAGCAGAGCGCAGCCTTGCTGCCATCGATGGCGATCAGGATTGCCCAGTTGACGTCGCCACCGCTGGCCGGATCGTAACTGCGGACATAGAGGCGCTGCCCCACCTTGATGACCGGGGTGCTGACCGCATCGGTGACGTAGATCTGGTCGCGTACCGGGCCCGCCGGTGCAGCTGCCTCGATCGCGGCGCGCACCAGGGGGTGCTCGAGAAAGCTCATGCCCTGTACTTTGTCGAAGACAAATTTATCGACGTAGAGGCCGAGATCGGGCGCGGCCTCGTTCGGGGCGGCGGCCGCCGGCAGAGTGGTCACGAGACCCAGCGAAAGGACAAGACAAACAATGCCGATGACACGCATGGGACTCCGGGGAATGTGGATCGTCGGGCTGCACGGCAAGGTGCCGCTGGAGACCTGAGGGGTTGCTGGTGAACGCCTAGACCGTCAATCAGACTAACGAAAAAGGTTATCATGCTCAAATACTTCGTGCCGATCGTCGCTTTGACTCTGCTTGCATCGCAGCTCGGTGTGGCGGCGGCCCAAAGCCCGGCGCCGGACCCGACAAGCGGCTATGACTGGGCTATCCGGATCGATGAGGAGGACCCGACGCGTCCGGCGATCCTCGCCTATGAGGTGGCCGATACCGACGACCAGCCGCTGCACCTGTTCTGCGAGGCAGGGGCTGGACGCATATTCGCGGGAATCGTCGGCACCCCCAGCGATCTGAGCGAGATCACGCTGGTTTCGGGTGATCAGATGCTGCAGCTCAAGGGGCAGACCGATGAGGATGAAATGCCGAGCTTCACATCGGACGGCATTGACGGCGACTCAGCTTTCATCAAGGCCCTCGCCGTCAATGGTTGGCTTCGGATGACCGCCGGCGGGCACGAAACCGATATGGCGGGCAGCCCGCAAGGCGCAGAAGCGATCTCGGCTTTCGTCAAACATTGTAACCGCTGAATCCTGCCCCTCGCAGCCGGTCGCCAATGCGGTCGCTGCGGCGTTCGTGGCTGCACTGGCAACCACGGTGCCGGAAGCGATAGGCTACGGCTGCCAACGACAAATCATGGAGTTATCTGATGAAGCGTACTGCTACCGCCAACTGGAAGGGATCGTTGCAGGAGGGGAACGGCACGCTCGACGTGCTGAGCGGCGCTTTCGCCGCGTTGCCCTATACCTTCAAGGGTCGCTTCGTCGATGAGAGCGGCCAGTCGGGGACTAACCCCGAGGAGCTGATCGCGGCGGCGCACTCGGGCTGCTACGCCATGCAGCTCAGCCACTTCCTCGCCGAGAACGGCACCAAGGCGGAGAACCTCAAAGTCACCGCGGCGGTCGAACTCATTCCCGGCACCGGTATCACCGGCAGCGCGCTGACGGTGGAAGGCAAGGTGCCTGGGATCGATGCGGCGAAGTTCCAGGAACTGGCGGAGAAGGCCAAGGCCGAGTGCCCGGTGTCGCGGGCGCTGGGCGCGATCAAGGTGAGCCTCGACGCGCGGCTGGTCTGACCGAAATCAGGCCTGGCGCCAGTCGGGCCAGGCGGCCATCGAATGAACGCGACGAGTGTGGCGGCCTTCTTCGCCGAAGGGCGCCACCTCCCATTTCCAGCGCAAGCCGCTGCGCGGCACTGGCCGGCCATGCAGCAGGTCGGCCGTGTCGAGCATCACGCCGTGGCGGTTGAACACCCGGTAGTCGAGATCGGCGATCAGCGTCGCAACGCAGGGCAGAGTGGCGAGCCGGTCGAGATGAGCATCGACCACCTGCCGCTCGGCTCCTGGCGCAGCGCGCGCCAGTTGGCTGACGAGGCTGAGCGAAATCACCCAGTCGAGGTCTTCGATCGCCTCGAGAAAGCCGAGCGCATCCGGGTTCGCTACTGTCGACAGGTCGCGCCACTGGCGCTCGACATTGGCGTAGCGGCCGACCCGCGGGGCGATGGTCGAGAGGTGGATGCGATCGACGAGGATGACCCGCTTGAAGGTGCGGGCCAGCGACTCCACCGGCAGGTCGAACAGCGGGCCGGAGCCGAGCACGACCACCGTGCGGCGCGCGCCGAGGTCGTCGATGGTGGTGTCGATCAGGCCGCGCGAGTTGGCGAGATGCGGGGCCCAGGCACGGGTCTGGCGCTGGCCGCGGGCCCAAAGGCCTACCGCTTCGCCCAGATGCGGGCGGAACGCCGGCGGCGTGGGGCGGTAGCTCGCAGCATAGATGAAGAGTTCGGCGAGCATAGGTCACGCGTCCGCAGCAGAATCGGCGTGATCGTAAACACGTCACCGTTTCGTGGCCAAGGTGCAACATTCGTCGTGGTGCCGCCGCGAGATGGAAGAATTTCGCCGCAATTTCGTGCAGTTTGCGTTGCTGTCGGATGGGGCCAAATTTGCTTGCTCGGAATGTGCTCAGATTCGCTGCGGCCGCGGTGCTCGTCGCCATGCCGTTGAGCGCCCTTGCCATGGGGTGTGACGGGCTGGTCGACGGCCCGAAGGGCACTGTCATGTCGGTCACCGACGGCGACACCGTGGTGCTCGATACCGGCGTGGTGGTGCGCCTGATCGGCACCCAGGCCCCCAAGCTGCCGCTCGGTCGTGAGGATTTCGAGACCTGGCCAAAGGCCGAGGAGTCGCGGGCGGCTCTGGAACAACTGACGCTTGGCAAGCGGGTAGCAGTGCGCCATGGCGGCGAGCAGGTGGATCGGCATGGCCGGACGCTCGGGCAACTGTTCGTTACCGGCACACCGGAGCTCTGGGTGCAGCAGCGCATGGTCGCCGATGGCTGGGCGCGGGTCTACTCGTTCCCTGACAATCGTGCATGTCTGCCACAGTTGCTTACTGCCGAGGGCTCGGCGCGGCTGATGAAGCTTGGCATCTGGGCCGACCCATACTATCTCGTGCGACGGGCGGACCGGCCGGCTGAGCTGGCCGGGCGCCTGGGTCACTACGAGCTGGTGGAGGGTCGGGTGCTTCTCGCCGACGAGGCGCAGGGGCGCATCTACCTGAATTTTGGCCGATCGTGGAAAGAGGACTTCACCGCCGTAATCGAACGGTCGGCGGTCCAGCTGTTTTCCCGTTCCGGCTTCGACCCCCTCAGGCTCGAGGGTGCCCTCGTCAGGATCAGAGGCTGGGTGGATGATGTCGATGGCCCGCGCGTCGAAATCACCCATCCAGAGCAGATAGAGGTTCTCCTCGCTCCATGAAGTCGCGTTCGATGATCACGGCGCTCGGCGCCCCGCTCGCAGCGGCACTGCTCGCGGTGCTCGCTGCCTGCTCGAGCCTGCCCGGCGTCACGACGACCCGCACCGAGGGACAGAACGCGCCGATCGTCGCCTCCGACGATCCGGAGGAAGATGCGATCGGGGCGCGCGAGCATCCCCGCATCGTCGCCTCCTATGGCGGCATCTATTCGGACCGCCAGGCCGAGATCATGATCGCGCGGATCGTCGGGCGGCTGCTTGCCGCGGCCGACCAGCCGAACCAGAAGTTCACCGTCACCATTCTCGATACCGCCGAAGTCAACGCCTTCGCGCTGCCGGGCGGCTATGTCTACGTCACCCGCGGCATCCTGGCGCTGGCGTCGGATACCTCGGAGATCGCGGCCGTCCTGGCGCACGAGATTGCGCACGTGACGCTGAAGCATGCCCGGGCCCGCACCAACCGCGTGCGCACCAACGAGATCGTCGACAAGGTGGTGACCGGAGTGTTCGGCGCCGATACCGCCACCGACCAGGCATCGAACCGTTCGAAAATGTCGCTTGCGGCATTCAGCCAGCAGCAGGAACTTGCCGCCGACAAGGAGGGTATCCTGACCTCCGGCCGCGCCGGCTACGATCCGCATGCGGCGGCGCGCTTCCTCGGCGCCATGGGCCGGTTCGCGCATTTCTCCGCCGGCGATGCGGACCAGGAGGGCGACTTCCTCTCCTCGCACCCCTCGACCCCCGATCGCATCCAGAAGGCGATCGAGACGGCGCGCGCCTTTTTCGGGGCTCCCGGTCTCGGCGAGACGGCGCGCGACGGCTACATGGCCGGCATCGAGGGCCTCGCCTTCGGCGACAGCCCGGCGCAGGGCGCGGTGGTCGGCCGCCGCTATATCAATCCGACACTGAAGTTCACCTTCGAAGTTCCGTCCAACTACACGCTGCAGATCTCGAAGGGCGCCGTGGTGGGCGTTGCCGGCGAGGGCGAAGCAGTGCGCTTCGACAGCGCCGAAGTGCCGGCATCGATGGGGCTCGAGGACTATCTCAAGTCGGGCTGGATCGCCGGGCTGCAGCCGGCGACGGTGAAGCGCGAAAGCGCCAACGGCTTCGAAATGGCCACCGGCGTCGCCGTCACCCCGCAGTGGAATTTCCGTGTTGCGGTGGTGCGTCATGACGGGCGGGTCTACCGCTTCATCTTCGCCGCCAAGTTCGACAGCCCGGCCTTCACCAAGGCGGCCGAAGCGACGCTGAAGAGTTTCCGCGCGGCGACCGCCAAGGACCTGGCGCAGGTCAAGAAGCTGGTGGTCCGCACGGTCACCGCCGGCAGCGTCGACACCGCGGACTCGCTGGCGCGACGGATGAACGGGCTCAGCCGGGGCACCGACCTGTTCTATATTCTCAACAACCTCTATCCGGGCGACACGCTGGTTGCCGGGCAGAAGTACAAGATCGTGACGGTCGAGTAGTTCAACCCGGCACCAGCCAGCGCACCGCCCAATAGCCGCCGAGCGCCGTGGCGGCGGTGAGCACCATGCCCCAGGCGACGTCGATCAGGCTGAGTGCCAGCGGCCAGTTGCGCAGGGTCGAGAGGTTGGTGAAGTCGTAGGTGCCATAGGCGACGAGGCCGAGCAGGGCGCCAAACCCCAAAGCGGTCAGCCAGCTACGCGTTTCCAGCGCCGGCAGGATGGCAAAGGCCACCACGCCCACCAGGTAGAGCAGGTAGAACACCCCTGCTACCGCCAGGTTGGGCCGATCGGCCAGCAGGTTGCCCAGTTGCGGCTGGTAGAGGCGCGGCACCATGGTGGTGAGCCACACGACGTCGAGCGCCAGCATGGTGATGGCGGCGCCAACATAGGCGACGAGGACTGGCGGCATGTGACGGTCTCCCAAAAGCTCTCGTCGGAAGTAACGGGCCGCCGCGGTCAACTGTTTCGCCCAGCAGTGTTTTTTGCGGCGGCTGAAACAATTCACGGTCGGCATCCGTAGTTCCTCCCATCGGCAGCAGATGGGAACTTCAGGTGCGACACTTCCACGAAGACCAGGCACGAGCGTCCGGACGGCGCATCGCGATTATCGGCGCGGGCATTGCAGGGCTCTCGGCCGCCTGGCTGCTGAGCCGGCGGCACGAGGTGGTGCTGTACGAGGCCAACGCCTGGTTGGGCGGGCACGCCAATACAGTCGATGTCGACTGCCCGGAGGGACCGATCGCCGTCGATACCGGCTTCATCGTCTATAACCCCCAGAATTACCCCAACTTCACCGCGCTGCTTGAGCACCTGCAGGTGGCAAGTGTCGATTCCGACATGTCGCTGGGGGTGTCGGTGGGCGATGGCCGGGTCGAGTATTCCAGCCGGCCGTTCGGGCTGTTCGGGCAGAAACGCAACCTCGTAAACCCGCGTTTCTGGCGGATGATTGCCGATATCGTACGGTTCTATCAGGTGACGCGCGGGCTGGACGAGCTTGCGGTTGATGCCGTCTCGCTGGGTGAGTTTCTCGACCGCGGCGGCTGGTCGCGCGCGCTGGTCGAAGAGCATGTGCTGCCGATGTGTGCCGCGATCTGGTCGACCACCTCGGCGCAGATGCGGCATTATCCGATGCGCTCGTTCCTGCGCTTTTTCACCAGCCACGGGCTGCTGCAGGTCACCAACCGGCCGCAATGGCGCACCGTGCTGGGCGGTAGCCGCAGCTATGTCGAAGCTTTGCTGGCCGATATCGGCACCGACATGCAGCGCCGGCCGGCCGCTACACGGGTCAACCGCCAGGGCGGGCTGGTGATCGTCGACGATGCCGCGGGCGGTCGAGAGGTGTTCACCGACGTGGTGATCGGCGCTCATGCCGACGACGCGTTGCAGCTGCTTGCCGACCCGTCCGAGGACGAGCAGGCCGTGCTCGGCGCCTTCCGCTACACCCCCAATGTCGCCGTGCTGCACGACGATCCCCAGTTGATGCCGCGGCGGCGCTCGGTGTGGGCCAGCTGGAACTATATCGGCTCGGACGATGCCGGATCCGACCGGCCGCTCTGCGTCAGCTACTGGATGAACCACCTGCAGTCGCTCAAGACGCGCCGGCAGCTGTTCCTGACGCTCAACCCGTCGCGACCACCGCGGCCGGAAAGCGTCATCCGCAGCTTCGAGTACACCCACCCGCTGTTCGATCAGGCCGCGCTCGCCGCACAGGAGGCGCTGTGGCGGCTGCAGGGGGTGCGCAATAGCTGGTTCTGCGGCAGCTATTTTGGCTACGGCTTTCACGAGGATGCCCTGCAGTCGGGTCTCGCGGTTGCGGCGCAGTTCGGTATCAGCCCGCCCTGGGCGGCGCAGCGTGCACGCATTGCGACGATGCCGGCGGCACTGGAAGCGGCGCAATGAGATCAGCGCTGTATCGCGGCGAGGTCGCCCACACGCGGCTCAGGCCGAAGCGGCACAGCCTCGGCTACAAGGTATTTTGCCTGCTGCTCGATCTCGATGAACTCGAGGCGCTCACCGGCCGGTTCGCGCTGCTCGGTATCGAGTCCGCCGGTTTGTTCAGCTTCCGGCAAGCCGACCACGGCGATGGGCAGCAGCCGCTCAAACAATGGGCCGCGGAACGATTGGCCGAGGCAGGGATCGGCTATGATGGCGGACGGATCGAGCTGCTCTGCTACCCGCGCCTCCTCGGCTTCGTGTTCAACCCGCTGAGCGTCTATTTCTGCCACCGGCGCGACGGGCGGCTCGTCGGCATCCTTTACGAGGTGCACAATACCCACGGCGAGCGCCACACCTACGCCCTGCCGGCGCAAGCCGACGAACGGGTGGTGCGGCATGCGGCCAGAAAGCAGTTCTTCGTCTCGCCGTTTATGCCGATGGATTGCACCTATCGCTTTCGCATCAGCCCGCCGGCCGGGCGGGTCGGCGTCTCGATTCTCGAAGATGACGCGGAGGGGCTGTTGCTGACGGCCAGCTTTACCGGGCGTCGCGAAGAGCTGTCGAAACGGGCGCTGTGGCGGGCATTCCTCTCCTATCCGCTGATGACGCTGAAGGTGGTTGCCGGCATCCATTGGGAGGCGCTGAAGCTCATCGTCAAGGGCGTGCCGTTTTTTGACTGGTCGCCGGCGCGGCAGCGGATCGCTGCGGGAACCGTTGCGGTTGAGCAGCGCACGCCGGAGGCAGCGGAATGATCAGTGGCCCGGTGATCGTCGTCGCTGCGGTGTCGCTGTCGCTGGTGATGGCGCTGGCCTGGTGGGTGGTGGTCAGTTCGGGCCGTTCGGGCTGGGCCGATACGTTCTGGAGCTATGGCACCGGGCTGGTTGGAGTCATCGCGGTGTGGTGGGGCGCTGGCGGCCGGGTGGAGGGCAGGGCGCTGCTGGTCGTCGCGCTCCTGGCGCTATGGTCATTGCGGCTGGGCACGCATATCGCGCGCCGCACCCTCACAGGCGGTGATGATCCGCGCTACGCGGAGCTCCGCCGTCAGTGGGGCGAACGCTATCGCTCCCAGTTGTTTGTCTTTCTGCATATTCAGGGTGCGGCGGCGCTGGTGCTGGTGATCGCAGTGCTTGCCGCCGCCGGCAATCCGGCGCCGCTGGGTGTCGGCGATCTGCTCGGGATCGTCATTGCACTGTTCGCGCTCGCCGGCGAGGCGGTCAGCGATGCGCAGCTCAGTGCCTTCAAGGCAGGGCCGGCCAATGCTGGACGGGTTTGCGATAGCGGCCTGTGGTCGCTCAGCCGCCACCCCAACTACTTCTTCGAGTGGCTGTATTGGCTGGCCTACCTGCCGATCGGCATCGGCCTTGCGTACCCCTGGGGCTGGCTGACGCTGCTGGCCCCGCTGATGATGTACTGGTTGCTGGTGCATGTCTCGGGCATCCCGCCGCTCGAAGCGCACATGCTGCGCTCGCGCGGCGACCGTTTCCTCGCCTATCAGCAGCGGGTGCGGGCGTTCTGGCCGCTGCCGCGATAGCAGGGCTCAGCGGCTGCGAAGGTAGGCCGGCAGGATGTGCTGGCGCGACAGGATCGCTACCTCGAGGTCGCCGAGGGCGGCGGGATCGACCCAGCGGGCTTCTTCGATTTCTGCCTGCGGCAACGGGCTCGCGTGGATATCCAGCCAGAAGGCCTCCGCGACCACGGTCGCGCCCGCTTCATGCGCCGCCGGAGCCGAGAACCTGCCCAGGTAGTTAACTGCCGCCGGATCGAGGGCGAGGCCCAGCTCTTCACCGAGCTCGCGCTGCAGCGCGGCGAGCGGCGTTTCACTGGCTTCGATCTTGCCACCCGGTTGCATGAAGATGCCGGTGCCGCGCTTGCGGACGAGCAGCACGTGGCCATCCTGGTTGGCGAGGACGGCGGCGGCGATGCGGATGGTATGGGGCTGAGCGGGCATCGGTGGGGGCCGGAAACAGAAAGGGCCGGTCTTTCGACCGGCCCTGTTGCTTTGCGTCGCGTAGGCTTACGCAGCTTCCTCGGCGTCGGCGGCGTCGGACTTGGGGCCACGGCGCGGCGACTTGGCGAGGTTCTTTTCGATCAGTTGCACGGCCTCGGTGAGGGTCAGCTTGTTGACGGCCGAAACCTCGCGGCTCATGCGGTCCATCGCCTGCTCGAAGAGCTGGCGTTCCGAATAGGACTGCTCGGGCTGGTCATCGGAGCGGAACAGGTCGCGCACGACTTCCGAGATGGCGATCAGATCGCCGGAATTGATCTTGGCTTCATATTCCTGGGCGCGGCGCGACCACATGGTGCGCTTGACGCGGGCGCGGCCGGTGACGGTGTCCAGCGCCTTCTTGACCTCGTCCTCTTCGGCGAGCTTGCGCATGCCGACGGACTTGATCTTGGCGACGGGCACGCGGAGGGTGAGCTTGTCCTGCTCGAACGAGATGACGAACAGCTCGAGGGTCAGACCCGCGACTTCCTGTTCCTCGATCGAGGTGATGAGACCGACGCCGTGCGCCGGATAGACGATGTACTCGCCCGTCTTGAATCCAAGCCGCTGCTGAGGCTTCTTGGTGACCATAGAGGATACTCCTATTAACGCCGCCGCCGGACAGCTCTTCGCGGAAAGGCCGTCCTGTTGTTGCTCGTTCGCCCGTTCGAATAGATAAGCAAAAACCCTTCACGCACTCTTCCGGTCCGCGCGACCGGATGACTGCGGCCCCATTATTGCTGGTGTCAAAAAAAAGGGTGCCTAGTGGCACGCATTGGATGACGGGCAAGCTCCATTCGTTTGAGGAGCATAGCACAAAATTTCAGCAAAATCAAAAGTTGCGAATCAAGCCCGCCGGAAGCCGCTCAGCTTCCGGTCGGAACCCATCCATCAGCAGGGTCGGCGGACGTTCAGTCGCCCTCGCCGGGCGAAGGTCAATCGCCCTCGCCTGGGGCCTCGGAGAAGTACTTCTCGTATTTGCCCTCGACGCCATCCCATTCCTTGGCATCGGCCGGAGCGTCGCGCTTCTCGGTAATGTTGGGCCAGGCGGAGGCGTATTTGCTGTTGATCTCCAGCCACTTGTCGAGGCCGCCCTCGGTATCGGGCTTGATCGCTTCAGCCGGGCACTCGGGCTCGCAGACGCCGCAGTCGATGCATTCGTCGGGGTGGATGACGAGCATGTTCTCGCCTTCATAGAAGCAGTCGACGGGACAAACCTCGACGCAGTCCATGTACTTGCACTTAATGCAGTTGTCCGTGACGATGTAGGTCATAGTGCGCGAGCGTTCCTGCTCAAGTTTGTAGGGCCGCTGGGTCTTTCAGCCGGGCGCACGCAGCAAGCCGCACGCCTTGGGCCGTGCTAGCCCTTTTTCACCCACGCCGCAAGGGATTGGGCGGTGCGGCTTTCGATGCATCCGGACGGGGGCCGCCTTAGTCCTCGTCGCCCAGCAGCCGGTCGGTGTCGCGGCGTTCCTTCTTGGTGGGACGCCCGGCTCCGGGATCGCGCTCGGCGTGCGCGGGCGGGGCAACTTCCCTCGGCAGCGGGGGCGGTGAGAGGTCCTCGTAGAGCAGGGCAGCTTCGGGGGCCGGCCCGCGGCGCGCGCCGGGGTCGAGGATGCGCCAGACGAGCAGCCGGGTGTGCACCGTCATGGTCAGCACGTCGCCCGGGCCGACCTTGTGGTCGGACCGGTCAGTGCGTTCCGAATTGACCCTGACGGAGCCGGTCTCGATCAGTTTCTGCGCCAAGGTGCGGGATTTCACCGCACGCGAGAAGAACAGCCACTTGTCGAGCCGTTGCTTCTCCAAGCGCCATTATTCCGATTTGGGGTTCCGCAGCGCAGCGAGCGCGGCCCAGGGCGAGTTCGGATCGAGCACGGCCGGCTTCCGATCCTCGCGCGGACGGTGTTCCTTCCAGTCCTCGCGCGGCTTGTCGAAGCGCTTGCCACCGGGCTTGCCGCCCTTGTTCTCGAACGGCTTACCACCGCCATTGCCGTTGCCGGCCCCCTGGCGCTGGCCATCGCGGCGTCCCTCGAAGCGTGGGCGACCGGGTTTGGCGTCGCCGCCCTTGTCGCCGCCTTCCGGACGGTCAGGACGGCGGAAATTGCGCTGCGGGCGCTCGGACTTGTCGGCTTCGGCGGCGCCTTCCGTGCCCTCGGCACGCTGGCCGCGATTGCGGGCGCCGCCGTGACGCGGATTGTCGGGGCGGCGGCCGGCGGGGAACCACACCTCGTCGAACTCGGGCTCAGCGGGCTTGGTCGCTTCGGCCGGAGCCGGAGCGCCGAGATCGGCGGTCGCCGTCTCGACGGCCACGACTTCGGTTTCAGCGACAACCTCGACGGCCGGCGCCACCCCTTCGACGGCGTCGGCCGCCGCGGCATTCACTTCGGCATCGGCAACATCGGCAGCCGCCGCATCCACCGCCTGGACGGCCACGGTATCGGCGGCCACGGTATCGGCGGCGGTCGTGCTCTCGGTGGTTTCGGTCGTCTCGACGGTTTCAGTCGTCGTGGTCCCGGCAACCGGGGTTGCCGCGGCCTTGGGCGTACGGCGGACACGGTAGCCGAGCGAGTTCAGGATCGAGGCAAAGTCCTCGCCGGCGGTGCCGAGCAGCGACGTCATCTCGACGGTGACACGGAAACCGTTGCCTTCGGCGGCACCCGGCGGCAGTTCGCCCTGGTGGGTCACCGGGTTGAGCGCGATCAGCGGCCGGATGATGTCGGCCAGGCGTTCGAGGATATCGACGCGCACGGCGCGGCGGCCAGCGACCTTGAAGCCCGCGAGTTCATAGAGCTTCACATTGACTTCTGGGTCGATGAGGAACGAGGTGCGGCCCGAGAGCACGATCTGCGGCAACTCGGAGACGCCCGGCTGCCGCACGCCACCGTGCTTCAGGGCGTAAAGGATCAGCGCCAGCTCGCGCGGCGCCGGCTTCAGACTCTGCGGCACGTAGATGTGGAAGGCACCGAACTTGACGCCCAGCTTCCTGAGCTTGCCGCGCACGTCCTGGTCGAGGCCCTTGACCTCTTCGGCCACGGCACTACGCGGCAGGATGCCGAGGTTTTCGTAGAGCCGGTAGGCGACGCCGCGGGCGGCGCCCTCGAGATCGGCCGGGGCTTCAAGCGACAGCACGCTTTCGAGCTGGGTGTTGATCAGGTGGCGCAGCCACAGGTTCAGCCGATCCTGCACGCGCTCGAGATCGGGGCCGGTGAGGCTCTCGTCAGCCAGAATGATGAGCCGAGGGGTGAACAGCTGCTCACCCTCGATGAGGTTGGCGATCACCTGGCCGCGCCAGCGCACATAGCCGTCGGTGGCAAGCACCAGTTCTTCGTTGGGAGCGCCGGCGACACGCTCGGCGCGCTTGGCGATCTCGGGCGCCACGACCTGCGCCGCGGCTGTTGCCACGCCCTTGGCATCGCCACCTTCCGACCGGGCCAAAGTAAAGCGGAAGCCCTCGATGGAGCCAATCAGGTGGCCTTCGAGGCTCACCTCACCGCGGTCGTTAATTTCAGGCGATACCATATGCTTGTCTCTCAGGTGGCGCATGAGCACCGAGGTGCGACGATCGACGAAACGTTGAGTGAGACGCTCATGCAGGGCGTCGCTCAGTCGATCTTCAATGTCCCGGGTCTTTTCGCGCCAATATGCGGGGTCTTCAAGCCAGTTCTTGCGGTTGGCGACAAAGGTCCACGTCCGGATCTGCTTGATCCGATTGGAAAGCGTATCGATGTCGCCTGTCACATTGTCGCAGAACCGCACCTGCTCGGCAATCCAGTCGGCGTCGACATGGCGCTGGCGGGTGAGGTCGAGATAGATACGGGTGATGATCTCGCCATGCTGGGCCGGGGAGATATCGCGGTAGTCCGGGATGCCGCAGCACTCCCACAACAAGCGCACCGCCGCCTCGCCTTTCGCCACGGCGCCGGCCTCGTTGCGGGCGAGGAACTCCAGCGCGTGCTGGTCGGTGGCGATGGGGACGCGGGTCAGCCCCTTCAGCTTGGGCGTCTGGTCGAGGCTGGCCCTGAGGTCCTCGAGTGAGGCGAAATCCAGCTCGGCGTTGCGCCATTGCACCACCCGCACCGGCTCGAAGTCGTGGGTTTCGAGCCGCTTGACCAGTTCCTCGTCGAAATCCGGAGCATGGCCGGTGACGCCGAAGCTGCCATTATGCATGTGGCGGCCGGCGCGACCGGCGATCTGGCCGAACTCTGCGGGAGTCAATTGCCGGGTCTGGTGGCCATCGAACTTGTGGTCGTCGGCGAAAGCGACATGGTGCACGTCGAGGTTGAGGCCCATGCCGATGGCATCGGTGGCGACGAGGAAATCGACGTCGCCGTTCTGGTACATGTCGACCTGGGCATTGCGGGTGCGGGGGCTGAGCGCCCCCATCACCACGGCGGCGCCGCCGCGCTCGCGGCGGATCAGCTCGGCGATGGCGTAGACCTGGCTGGCCGAGAAGGCGACGATGGCCGAACGCTTGGGCTGGCGCGAGATCTTCTTCGAACCAGCATAGAGCAGCTCCGAAAAGCGCGGGCGCTGGATGATCTCGGCATCGGGCAGCAGCGCGCGGATCAGCGGCGTCATCGTCGCAGCGCCGAGCAGCAGCGTCTCGCTGATGCCGCGGGCATGCAGCAGGCGGTTGGTGAAGACGTGCCCGCGGTCGAAATCGGTCGCCACCTGGATTTCGTCGATGGCGATGCACTCGACCGGTACGTCGAGCGGCATGGCCTCGACCGTGCAGACCCAGTAGCGGGGCTTGGCTGGAACGATCCGTTCTTCGCCGGTGACCAGCGCCACGTGCTGCGCGCCGATCCGGTCGACCACCTTGTGGTAGACCTCGCGGGCGAGCAGTCGCAGCGGCAGGCCGATCATCCCCGAGCGGTGCGCGAGCATCCGTTCGATGGCGAAGAAGGTCTTGCCGGTATTGGTGGGCCCAAGGATCGCCTTGAGCGAGGAGGCGGAAGCGGGAGTCATCGCGCCCTATTTAGGTGATCGAAAGCCAACAAACGAGTGTCTCGGAGCGGAACAAAAAAGGCAGTGCCTCCGCGTCGGCGTTAACCATTGGTACGAACAGAGAACAAACAGGAAAGGAATCGGTTGCGACTCGGAAATCTGCGTTTGTTCACTACAGCATATGGTGGGTGGTTTCGCCTCTGACCCGCTAGCGTCACGGCTTTCCTGTGGCACGGGGCGCAATCCCCGGAAATCCCGTTCAGGAAGGTTTCGAAGAGGTAAATTTCGGCCGTTCAGAGGCTCGAATCGGGCAAGTGTGAACGAGGGGTAAAGCGTGATGCTGCAAAGATTTTTTGCGATTTCACCGATTGGGTCCCTGAACAACGGCTGCTCACTGGGCGGCGTTGGCAAAATAGCCGTTGACCGTCCCGGAATGGCACGCCGATTTTGGTAACCCTTGGTTAACCATGATTTCCGCTACCCGGCCGGCAGCCCCGCTTGGAGGCGTGCCGACACGAGGGACCACGGGTCTGTTGCCGGTGGTCCGGGGCGCGGAAATCGGGGGACAGGATCCCCTGACGGGTCGGCAGGATCCGACCGGGGGAGGCGGCTCGGCAAGAGCCGACCCTGGGGACTAGCACTCGGCGACAAGCGGGACCCAATTGCTTTGCACCGGGGTGCCGGCGATGACGACCCGGTATTCGGCGTCGACCGGATTGTTGATCACCAGGTTCTGCGTGTAGCTGCCCATGATGATGCCATTGGCACCCTTCACGGTGGTGACGGAGTAGGGGCCGGCGACGGCGCCCCCCTTCTTCACCACGAGGATGCTGATGGTGCCGGGCTTGTTGGTTTCGACCCAGGCGGTCAGCTTGCCGTTGCCCGGGCAGATATTGTTCGGCGGGGAGATGATGCCGAGCTGGATGCTGGTCGGAACGAGCTTGCCGGGGCTGCCGGCCTTCAGGTCGAATGCAGTGGCGGCGCCGACGAGCGCGACCGTAGCGGCGAGAGCGGCAATGCCGAGTTTCACGATGGTCATCAATTCCTCCTTGGCGCGAGCCTTGGAGGAGACAATGCCGTCACACGCTTGAACGCGTGCTGAGGCAAGGGTTTAGCTGACGTTCATCACTGCGACGGGCGATCTGGCTACTCGGTGAGCTCGGTCAAGACCACTGAGAGGTCTCCGGCTTCGGTGGTCACCAGCGCGCGGTAGGGGATGTAGTAGCCCTGGGCTTTCAGTGGCGCGTACCAGACGAGGATGCGCTCGTTCTTGGCGAGATAGGTGGTGATCTCGTTATTGGTGTAGTGCCCGGAAATCGGCGTGTAGTGCATCGAGCACAGCACCAGAGGGCCCTGGTAGCCAGTGCGCTTCGACGTCGCGGTGTCGTCCTTGACGTATTTGAGGCTCAGGTTGAAGCGCTCGACGCCGGTGAAGATCGGCATCTGCCGGTTGCAAAGCTGCTGGTCGAGGGCCGCGCCCTTGAGGACAAACGGCGCCAGCATGTCGTTGGCGGTGGTCAGGTGCTTCCGCTCGATTGCCACGCGGTCGATATTGTTGACGATCGGCGGGGCGACCTTGAACGTATCCACGGTGCCGCCGGCATAGGTGACGGCCGCAGTAAAATCCTCGCCGCCGGCGCGGGTGAGGATGTCGAACTTCTGCGACCGCAGGCCTTTCTCGGTGGAGGTCCCCGTCGAGGTGGCCTTGGCGGTGCCGTTCGCCACCAGCTGCGCCAATCCGGTGATCCTGGCGTCGAGCACCAGCGAGTAGACTGAGCCGTTGTCATTCAGGTTGATACGGACATTGGCGAGGTGGGTGCCGCCCATGGTCACCATGTACTCGGCGCGCGCCTTGATCTCGGCAGCAGCGGCGGGCAGGGCCAGCAACGCCATCCCCAGGGTGGCGGCCATTCGCATTGTCTGGCGGAAACCGGCGTTCAACACGGGAACGGACCTCTGGCGGCGTCGCCACGCAGCGACAAGGCGTCACCAGGCAGCGAATCAATATTACTGCCAAAATGCCGAGGCATGCCCGGACTGGCAAGGCATTCGGCGTTCACAAGCTTGACGGAAGGGGCTCAGTTCTCTATGGGAGCGTCCGCAATCAAGAACAGACTCCAGCCCGTTGCGAGGGGATAGTCCCCCGCCGAGGGCCTTTTGACAGGATACTCCAATGGCTCGCCGCTG
>Ga0209902_100232_pt1 | contig 87029 bp, 74 predicted proteins | sample FECB27metaG_FD_188304 | JGI IMG/M metagenome (GOLD analysis project Ga0209902, IMG submission 188304) | Cyanobacterial communities from the Joint Genome Institute, California, USA - FECB-27 (SPAdes) (version 2) | ecosystem: Environmental > Aquatic > Thermal springs > Hot (42-90C) > Microbial mats... | reverse complement strand
ATAAGAATATTCAGCATACTGTTCGTTACACCGAACTTGCATCTACCAAGTTTCATGGGCTTTGGGATGATTGATGTTTAAAACCCTGGCTAATTGTCCCCCACCTCCCCCGAAAAAAATCGCTCTCCGGGTAGAGCGATGTAAAAGTTTAGTCAAAAATTTTGACCGGACACTCGCTCGTGCCAATGCCAAGCTCAAGCTTTGTTTTATTCGATTGATGCTCAAACGACTAGCTACTATCTAGAAAAAAGATATCAAATGGGTTCTATAAGTAAAGCTAATTAATCAACTTCAGAGGCAATGCCAACCCTCGTGCCAGAACATGATGTTTACGCTTTGAGCGTTTTTGTAAACCACAGAAGAAACACATGGATGGAACCGATGACCAGCAAGGTTTTCATCAAATCAACAATGCAGGTGTTTCTTGAGGGTGTTGCGGAGGGGGCGATCGCTCCCCGTCAGAGATGCCAGTTTTTGCAACACAACCCTAGGTTTTTCGCGCTCTTTCTAATTTTCTTTGTCACCAAGTCCATAATACTTCTCCAACCATTGCAACAAGCCTTCCTCAACAGGGGTCAAGTAAGTCTGTCGTCCCAAAGACTCCAACACCGTATAAGCACAGCGGTCTAGCATTCCACCAGATCGTAAACGCTTAATGCGTTTGAGGATTTGTGGCAGTTGACGATGTACTTCTGGTGAGTCAATTTTGTTGAGGTTTTCAGGTTTCACGTTTAGGGTAGTATCATGAACGTCAACCTCTACAGTAAAGTCATTGAGTACAGATGCGATCGCCCAACAGCCATTATATTTACGTTCACTACCCTCTAACCTAGTTAAGGTAAACACGTCACCTATTTGGCAAAAATCAGTGGCAAGAGATAAAGGTTTTTCCTTCAGTCGTTCCACAATGCCCTTGACAATACGTCCACTTGGTACTTTACCGCCTGCTTCTTCTACACCCTGCAACCATGCAGCCGCTTGAATCTCTGGTTCAAAATTCGCTTTAGCTAAATCGCGCAACTGACGCTCATTGGTCGGCATAGGAATTTGCCGACCATTGGTCGGCAAAAATTTCTGAATGTTGTCACAGACAACAGCAGCCGCAATCTTCAGGTAAGCAGTGTCGCGACTATAATTGAAGCGAGCGCGGCAGTATTCCTCAAAAGTCTTGTGAGTACTCCGGTATAAGCGCCGTTCCCTCAGTTCCCTCAAAGCACAACCCGCCTCATAAAATGCCCGTTCTATTTTTAGCTCCAACCTGTGGCGGTCAGCTACTTCCTCCTCGGTTAGCTCCTCTAGCACCTCAACTGCAACTACTGCGGTATCAACTGCTGATAATTCAGACAGGGTTGAAAATTCTTCCCTTAGCTTGGGTTCGCCTTCTACCAGTTCACACTCTAAAGGATTAGAGGACGTGGGGACTAAAATTTTGCTACCACTTCTTTTTTGCTGCTTCTTCGCTTTTTTTGCATGAACTTCTTTACCAGGCTTGAATTCCAGTTCTGCAGTCATAATTGATACCTCTTCAAAACTGCTGAAACTTTTGTACGGAGAAACTTCACTCTTAGGGTGCGGTTATTGTCCGTTTTCACGGTCTGAGCGTACTTCCTAACTCTTGGGTCCATCAGCTAGGTTCCGTAGCTGATGTGTGGTTACTACTTGTGAACGTGAACGTAAGCGCACCCTAAGAGTGTCACAAAAGGTGAGAATTGAACACAAGATGCTCTAAAGCAACAAAAGTCGGAGTTTTCAATACGCTCCGACTTAGCTCGATGGTGCTGGTCGGATTTGTCCAACAAATGTGTACCGAGTTCCATCTGTATTAAATAAAGTGAATTGTTGACTAACGCCGACTAAATTGGCAATCCTCACGCAAGCATCAATGAAATATCCACGAATCCACTCTCCAGCCGCTGTTAACACCTCGACTGGCTGGAGCTTGCGGTTGTTTAAGTTGCTAGCTATAGCCGTTGCATTCACATCTTGTTCTGTCTGGGGTGTCGCGTCCGGCAAAGCTGAGTCAGCGGTCATAGCGGCTACTGTTTGAGTAGATGCTTGTAAGAAGTACTCTGGTGCTGACTCACCATCACCTCTTCGAGATGAATCCTTCGGATACGCTTCTCCTAATGAAGAGGCTGCGCCAGCGCGAGCGTCAGTCACGTGCAATGGAGAGAACTTGCCAGGAGAGCCTCCCTCTTGGCAAACTTCGGAGAAACCCGTCTTCTCCTGGGGGAGACCCTCCGCTAACAGTGCTGAGTCACCATCTAATGGCAAGAGCGTTGGTACACTGCCGGACTCAACGAGATGAGGCGCATTATCATTAGAGCGGTCAGCTTCGTCGTGAGCGCGCGGAGCGCAGTGCCGTTCGCTCAGGCGATCGCCTGTTAATTCTATATTTGACAATTCATCAGTTGACAATTGACATCCCGATTGAACAAAAGTGTCAATCGAATCAGTGCCAGTAGCGGTAGGCATTTGAGGAGTTGAATTGACAAATTGACATGACTCTACATCTTCCGCTCCCAATGAGGAATTTAAGTGGCAGCTAGTGAGTTGCTCTGAAGAAAGAGATGCCGCCATAATTGTGTCAACTGAGTCAATTCTGTTGTCAAAAGCAGTATTGGTGGATGTTTGAGCAATTGACACAAGTGTCAAATCTCTGTCAAATTTGTCAATCCCGCTTGGTGGCGCACCATTTGGCACATAGACTAAATTAGATCCTTTATCCTCAATCCGACCCCAACCTGCAGCTGCCATCATTTCCATCAGCCGCCGGATTTCAAAAGTCGGTTTCTTTCGGAAAGCGCGGATGCCACTTTTAAGCATGGAAGCTGTAGCTCCTCCCAGGCGTTCAGCCACCTTCTGGATTTTCAGACCCCAAGACATCAGCCCAGATTCCGGGGAATTTTGAGCATGAATCAATTTATGCTGCCAAAGGAAATAAGCAGCTAGCTCAATTGCTTTTTCCATCGTGTCACCAGAAATAACCTGGCTTGGAGTTTCACCCCTTAAGACAGTATTGACAATGTGTAACCACAGAGCCAACCGCGCTGTGTAAGCTTCAATCTTGGCGTAGACTACCCTAAGTCCATAGGATTCCTCACCAGCTTGGGCATCTACAAGAGAATGTTGCCACGCCTCGAAAAACACAGCCGCCTCTGTGTCTAAAAAGTAATCTTGTTCTGGCACAGAGGCAAGTTTTATGTAAAGCTGACGCAGCGCTTCGGAAATACCAGTATCGGGAGCAGTATTTTCTCCAACTAACCGTAGGTAACGTTTGGGAGACTTAGCAGCACAGAACAGCCACCGGGCAAAATTGCCGTTGTAGTCGTTATGATCCCCCATCATAGCAGCTAAGACTTCCCACTGGATGCTACCCGTGCGTGAAATGGCACTCTTGGGTAAACACACAGATTTTTCTGAGCGGTCGTAAATAATTGCAGACCCGTTGAATTGGTCGAGTTCCTGCTCTTCATCAGCTCCTAAACCACCACGATACTGATTACGGGCTTTGAATAGTCCTGCTAGTTCATCTCGGTAGTACAGCAGCCCCCGTGGATTTTCGCTATGAATCCGCTGCAACGTCTCCAGTGTGCTGTCCTTAGTTAGGTAGCGCTGGCGGACGGGGGAAGTTGGCGGCTCCTCTTGTGAGTCTTCATCCTGCTTTTTGCCTTTACGCCTTGTTTGTAGCTTATTGTATTCAGCCGCTTCTATCTGATAGCGATCATATGCCTCAGCTTCCAGTTGCACCAAGGGGTCAATAATTACCCGTTGTGCCGGAGTTTTTACGGACCCAGATTCAGCTACAATGCTCGTCCACATCACCAGTGGTTGGGTGTACTTACCGGACGGTTTCACAATGACCCGTGCAGCTGACCCAACAACAGAGGCCGCAGTTGCCAGGAGCGTCGTGAATAAAAATTCAGGAGCCGTCGGCATGGCGTTAGCAGTATCAATCAACCGTCGGGCGAACTGAGGTTCGAGCAATCGGGTAAGGTCAAGTTGCTGAGGGCAAGTTTTCAGCAGAGATGAAAGTTTCTGGGTGGCAACTAAAGTATCAGTCTGCAAATCTACTTCATCTGTAAGTAGCTTGGCGAGCTGCTCAATTTGCCGATATGGAAGTCCTACCAAAGCTGCCAAATCCATCAATGCGATCGCTCGCATTGACTGGGAATTATAACTGCCCAAAATTTGTAGAATGCGTTCGCGTAGCGTCTTCGTAGGAGATTCGGGTAGTGCAACATCTGAAACAGGCGGCTTCTTCCCAACACTGGAAACATTACTAAAACCAGGACTTCCAGACGGATTACCAGAACTAGCCAATGAATTTTGATTGAACTTGATATAAGTATTCCAGTACCAAGCCCTAATACAAGTTTCCACACCTGAAGGTGTGCAGCTGGGACCAGGGCGGTCTTTCTCGGCTGACTTCCAGATGGCATCAACTTCTTTGACTGGCAGTGGTGGAGTGCAACGATTAGCGTAGTCCTGCAAAAGTTGCTGTGAATCACCGTCAAACCGCTGACCGATAGTAGTAAGGTGATTGGCAGTACCAATTAAGTCTCGTGCTAGTTTTGCCCCATTGGTATTGCGGACCCCCTTGTTCACCCCAAAGTTAAGCAAAGCGCGAGACTCTTTGGAAAGACAGACTTCGAGCGGTACCGCAACTGGCACTGGCACAGAAATATCTTGATAGCGAGTGTACTGTTGCTCTTGTGGTGACACTTGAGCTAGTAATTGGACTGCTTCAACCTGTGATTCGATTAACTTGGGATGCTGCTGCACTGGAACACACGAGCGCAATTCCTCATAGGTGTACCGAAGACCAGACTGGGAGATAATATTGCAACGTAGCGGCTTTTCCCCGGGCTTGATATGCCATGCACCAGCCAATCGCATCACCCGACTAGGATTTTTGATGGCTCCGTCAGCGCCAGTGTAAGTCAGCAAATCAGTTTGCAACTGCTTCCACTCTTGAACTGGGATAGGTTTTTCAAACACCCAGTAAGAATGGACAGATTTTCGTGTTTGGACTTGAAAGGTTGGTTCTGGTAGTGAGAGCGTTTGCCACAAATCCCGCTGTAATGCTATTTCCAAGTCGTCATGCTCAATGAAAACCGCACGGCAGAGTTGAACATCTTCATCTTTGTGACCACCGCCGTTGATCACAAAATATATGCCATAACCCTGCTGCTGCCAGTGCAAAATTTGTTTGAACTTGAGCTTATCAGCTTTGCGTCCAGTGTTAGGAGCATAACGCAGGTCTTCTTTGGGCAAGAAAGCCCGGACATAAACAGCATCGCCCCGGTGGTATCCCAAAAGCTCTAGCTGCCTAATTGCTTGTGAGGTATCAATTTCAAACGATGAAAATTGTATAGTCATCACTAAGCGCCCTCCTCGTTCAAAGCAGGCATGAGCGCAGAGAAGACAGCTAATGCACGATTACGATATTTAGAGGAACTGGCACGAAATCCGTGTCTCATGCCAGTATCAAGGCTTAGCCAGTCAGAAAAAGCAAAGTTTGCGGATGTCACTTCCATAGAACACGAACTCCGTGAATTTCTTAGTTTACGGAGCCGGGACAGCAGCAAAAGTACAACTCTCTGCGCTTACCTTTTAACGAGAAGTTTGCTAAAGTAAAGTCTATGTTGTTTGGACTTTTTGGACGCAGCGCCAACTGCGTTGACTTTAACAAAGTTCCTTTTTAGGTAAGTCGGGAGAGAACCTTCGCTGTTCTCCTCGGCTTTCTACTTTAAATGCCAGGACAGTTTGGAGTTGCTGAATCTGGAGATAGATATTTCTGTCCCTTGTAATGTTTTCCCGCGTTAAGCCTTGCGGCTATAACGGGTGGGGAATTGCCGCCGAGATGTTGCTTTATATAAGTCCGGCGGTAAAGAGCGTAGGCGTAGCCCGCTGTAGGCATCTCGCTTTTAGTTGTAAACATAGCAGCCCTATGTAGTACTTGGCTAAAGTAACAAACTGACAGTCATGAACAACTGAGCTTGTCAAAATTAGAACTTAGCATTGAAAGATTAGGATATCAAGGGGGTAAAATCTCGTATACGTCGGACTTACGGATAAAATTGTACGCCGGACTCACGGATAAAATTGTACGCCGGACTCACGGATAAAAAGGGACGATATACGCCGGACTCACGGATAAAACTGTACGCCGGACTCACGGATAAAGTTTTACAAGCCATGCTGTGTAAGTCCTAAAAAAATCAACCATAAAAAACTGTACGCCGGACTCACGGATAAAATCATACGCCGGACTCACGGATAAAAAGGAATGATATACGCCGGACTCACGGATAAAACTGTAACCGAGCTCACGGTTAAAAGGCTCAAAATCATACGCCGGACTCACGGATAATGTTGAGATTTGTTACATTTGGCGTCTGCCCGTTTCTAAAATACTGAAGTAACTGCCCCAAGACAGCATACCCTTGATAAAATTTGTTCAAAATAGTGAGGAGTAAGTGTGAACAAAGAAGACACTGCTTTTCCAGTGGACGGACAGCTGCTGATGATATTACCTAGAGCGGGAGCATCTATTAAAAACCCTGATGTGCGACTACCAATTTTCCGTGCTGATGCAGATGGTTATTACCTGGAGATGCGGGTTGCTGCTGATCCCAAAGACAAGTCCGAAGTTGCTGTTACCCGTCGCGTCTCACTAGATAATATTTCTGCACAGGAGTGGGAAGATCTGATTTCTCAATATGCCAATCTAGACTTAACAGCGTGTACAGATCAAGGAATTAGCAAAGGTTTGGAGAAGATTCAAGACCGCCGAGTTCAGCGCTTATTTATGGCATTGTTGACCTTTTTAAATACGAGGCAGGTTGCCATTGTATTATTCCTGTACAAGGAAGCGCGAGAGCAGGGTAACAGTCGTTTAGTTTCTTTTCGTTCTAATGATTTGTTGGAGAGTTTGGGTTATACCCGTGGTCAGGATGGTAGTTTCACAACCAGATTGCGATCGCAGCTTAACCAAGATTTGGTTGCTCTCCACAGAACTGAACTAGTGTTCGCCAAGTCTCTGAAAAAAGGCAACACAATCGGAGCGAAGGTCATTGTCAAGAGTATCCTCCGCATCCGAGATTACGAAATTGATAATTTGCCACGAGACTTCGATTTAGCAAAGGCTGCCGATTACACCTATGAATTAGCAGATGCTTACACGGTGGCGCTGGAATTTTTTGATGGACCAGAGCGAACAGGAGACTATGTGTTGTTTTCAAACAGCGTAGACACCAAGCAGAAGCTGGGGAGTAATGCCAAGCATGACTACAAGATGAAACTGTTGGTTTATCTTGGTAGTCGAATGAAATGGGATACGCTGATTGATGGGCAATATCTGCTGGTTTCTAAGCAATATCTATTCAAGAATCTAGATTTGTTGGGCAGTAACTTATCTAGGAACAATCAAATTTTGTGGCGGACAATAGAGGAACTGCAAGCTGAGGGCTATATCTTAGATGCCCAAGAGCTACCCGGAAAGCGAAAGATGACCAGTATACAGTTTCAAATCAATCCAGAGAAACTACACTGTAACTGAAAAGTGCGCTTTCCGTAAAGACTGACGCATCCCAGCAATTGCATAGATAAATGTCGGGAACTGCTGTTGATCTTACAAATGGTGTGAAAAGTTTGTGTGGATGCGCTTGGAAATCTGATCCGAGGATTCTCAACCAGCGCTAGAAATTTGGTGGTTCAGAGTGAGTATTTTCTGGAAGATTTGATGGACTTGCAAAGCGTTGCGTTTCTAAGAGGGACACAGCACGAGTGGAACGGCTGTGTATCTTTGGATATGGCTTAGTCATAGCAATCGGCAGTGCTAAGACTGTGGCGAAGTACCGACTAAAGTTCAGCACAGGATCAACCGCTGGAGACATCCAGGTAACATACAATCTGCGATGAATCCCAATGACCAGACCAACTTGGCTGGTTACGGCGACAACGCCCTCAATGTAGTCACCATTGGTAGGGCTACTTCCGAATCTTTGGAATCGCCTAATGCTTTGTAGTTGCTCACCATTGGTGACAGTTCCAAATAATTCAGGCTTAAGGGCAATTCTCATCCTTAGCCCCTCCTGAGTACATACGACCCAAATAGGCGGTACAAAGGTGTCAGAAGACATATTACATCCCCATTATGTTTTGTTAATCGACCCTTGGCAGTGCTCTCGTGGATTGGAGCTTACTAAGGAATATCAAAGTGGACAAGACTTTACAGGCAAGATTTGAGCAATTGCACGAATCTTGCCTTTAACAATAAAGCCCTTCCAGGTGAAGGGCAATACTTTAGCCTAAAAAATAGGGTAAATTTTTAGGAGAAATTTTTAGGGTATTTATTCAAGGGCATCCAAAAACTCTTGACTTAGCCCATGCTTCTTGAGAATTGCCTCTGCAATCTTGAGGGCATCAATCTCAGCGAGTCGCTTTTGGTACTTTTCTGGGCAGTTTTCAAAGTCAGGTCCCCAGGATTCCACAGTCTTCTCACTCACGTCAAGCACGTAGGCTAAGAGCTTATTCCAGTTGGCTCTATAGCCCCACTCACCTTTTTGCTTCTTAGCGTACTTCTCGCAAAACTTTTCGGGGTTCAAGGCTTTGGGATTTACAAACAATAGATTTAGCATTGCAATCTTACTCAAGTTTGCCTCCTTTGCCTCTCTCCTAGTTCGAGCTTTTCGGATAAAATACCCTAATATTTAGGGTATAGTAAGAATAACAGCCCTAGTGCAAGTTAACAAGCAATAACCATGATTTATCAATCAGCGTCAGCGTGGTTTTCAGGAACCCCCAAGCCGTTAACGGGTTCGCGCAAGTCCCCACCCTCAATGTACAAAGCGTGGTGTGTATGGCGTGGTGTGCAATGACGAAAGCATCTTTGACTGATGTGGAAAGATTTATCAGGCGATTGCGCGGAGCCCAGTGCTGGAGGCGATCGCATTGTCATCATTGAGTGGCAACAGTGCCGGAGGCGATCGCATTGTCATCATTGAGTGGCAACAGTGCCGGAGGCGATCGCATTGTCATCATTGAGCGGCAAACAAATATTATTCCACCGCTTTTGCAAGGAAAAGAAAGCGAACGGGGGTGGATAGCTCACAAAGCGCGTTGTGAAGCTACGAGTATTTGGCGACCGCCGCTATAGCGGTGATTACACAACTCGCATTACCTATCCACACTGTTCAATTGAGAAAACGCAAGTTGAACAGGAAGGACAATTAAGTTTACCCATTCCTGAACTAAGACTACTTTCACCCTCTACTAATCCTGTAGTATTGACACTCCCCATGCCTACAAGGCGACAGAAATCAAAGATGTGTTCACACACAACGATGATTGCAATAATTGAGGAACACAAATATGACCTTCAATAAATTTAGCCAAGTTAGAGCCAGTACACTTGAAGCACTGCGTTCGCACTGCCAAAGTTTAATACCAAAAATGACACGAGACGTTAGTAAATACGCTCCTGGTCGCTATCGCCTCTGGCTATTCCACGAAGCTTTGCTATCTCGACATCGCATTATCGCCGCGCATTTTGACCAGCGCTTGTGGGATTTTTGCCAGCGCATCTATCCTGGTTCTAACATTGCCTTACTCACCTTCGGCGGAGAAACGCAAGGCATTAGCAGTAAAGGAACTATAGCTTTGCATAGAGATGATACTTATGCAATAGAACGCGCCTGTGGTGTCAATCTAGGTACTGCTACCTTTATCTACAACACTGATAGGAAAAGTAACAATCCAAACGCTTCAAGCATTCAAAAATTGCAGCTTAATGATGGCGATATCTATAGCTTCAATTGCAAACATCAGCATGGAGTTTTGGAACATTCTGCTGAACGGTTCAGCCTTAATATCTGGACTGTGCGAAAGGACTTAGATAAATACCCAGCCTTTGCATTACATCCAAAAATCCAGCAGTTACTGAGATAGCCATGTAAACCAAAATAACCAATCACTCCCCTTTATGGGGAGTTTGATTTTGAGGGTTACAACTGGCGCATCTAGTTATTTGTTTTTAATAAAAACACCGTGTCAATTATTTTGGCTCACGCCAAAGCATTATTGATATTTCATTTTAGTGACATGGGAAAAACATCCACTACTACTAACCCGGCACCCACCGATGACTCGCTGCCAATATCGGATACAAAGGCAGTAGAGGCAACAGAGCCAGCAGTTGAGGAGATAATCGCACCTACACCTCAAATCCTCACCCTCAACTGTGTCAACTTGATTGGTCGGGTTGGTGCAAACATAGAAATTCGCTTCTTTGAGTCGGGGAGCGCCAAAGCAACTTTATCACTGGCGGTGCGACGGCGGGCTAAGGACGCGCCCCCAGATTGGTTCAATATCGAATTGTGGGGAAAGACAGCAGAAATTGCCGCCAACTACGTCCGTAAAGGCGACCAAATTGGTGTAAGTGGCTACCTAAAGATTGAAACCTGGAATGACTGCACTACAGACGCTCTACGTTCCAAACCTATTGTTAATGCCAATCAGTTACACCTGCTAGGGTCTAAACAAGACAGACTCCAAGTAGAAGATAACACTAATCTTGACACTTTTTAGGAATCATCTATGAATGACTGCACAATAGCAATCACGGTAGTTGCTACTCCTGAATACCGACACACCCGCGACGGCGACCACATCGCTCAGTGCTTGGGGGAATTCTACAGTCCTCACCACCATGAGAAGGAAGTACCACCCCCTCCCTCAACCATCAAAGTGGTGGCGTGGGGTGAAAACCTCGCTACGCAGCTAAGTAGTTTGCGCTCCGCACAGCAATGCGTAATCCAGGGACGGCTTTCTATGAACACCATAGAACGTCCAGAAGGGTTCAAAGAAAAGATAGCCGAGTTGATAGCGCAGAGAATCATCCCGTTGTAGGTTTGTGGAATAACGCCTTTCCGCACCTGAGCGGAAAGGTCGTTCTTTTTTGATGGCTCACGCCACGGAGATAGTGAAATTTATCTTTACTACTGTTTTGAAAACTATCACAATCAAATTCAATCACGCCGAAGCCGAACTGCCCAAATACACTTTCGGCTCGCGGGTTGCAATTACCAGCTACTGCCAACCAAAAGAATGGGCAACGGGCAAAATTACCGGTTTGCGACTCGATGAGTATTCTGCAAGTACCTGGAATTACACGGTCAATCTAGATTCTCCACAAGGATACTGCGAAGAATGGGCTGAAGAGGATTTGGTCGCAGAAAATGAAGTTCCCGCGCGACAGCAGGAGTGGGAACAAACCAGATCCTGCGATGCCGTTTGATGAAGATGGTGTGCAATTAGTGTAGCGGTGTTTTGTGAAATTGACGGTGTTGGGTGGCTATACATGCTCCTAACGCTGTCGGTTTTTTTGATATTGCTGCCTCACAGCAGGGAGGGGAGGAAATTTAGGTTTACGCAGATTGTCATGAGTCAATCAGAATTCTCCAAACCCGACTACGCTGCTCTCGTTAAAGCGGTGTCTCATTCCTCACCCACGCCACCAGACTGGCTTGCAGTTGGACAGCAAATTTACTCTCCCAGTTATGGCTTTGGTCAAGTGATTGGGGTGTTGGGTTCTCGGCTAGTTGTAGCGAACTGCAAACATCCAGCGATAAAACTGCAAACAAGGCGATGAGCGAAACCACATTCTCTGCAAATAAGAGGGGTCTCAAAACCACATTCTGTGCAAATGAAACTGCAAACATAATTTTCAAACCGCAAACAAGGGTTTTCAAACCACATTAACTGCAAATAAGCCGTAACCCATGCTGTGATTGAGGTACAGAATTTATCGCCTCAAAAATGTCCAATTTATACGAACTTTTTCACCAAACATATATGTACGCTTTTCGTGGTTTAATTTGAATTATATCCGTTCGATTAAATACGAATCGCTGTTTCAACCGACAGCGAGTATGTCTATGGTTATTTACGCTTACCTAAGAGTATCCACCGACCATCAAGACCTACATAACCAGCGACATGGCATTTTGGAATATGCCAACATACACGCTTTGAGTCCCATCCAATTTGTAGAGGATACTGTTTCCGGACGGGAGAAATGGGAGTCGCGAGGCATAGGACTGCTACTGACAGAAACAGCGCAAGCAACTGACGTAGTAATTTTTTCAGAAGTCAGCCGTATGGCACGCTCCACATTACAAGTGTTGGAAATGCTGGAATGTTGTGTGCGTAGAGGAATTAATGTCCATATTGCCAAACAAGGTATGGTACTGGATGGCTCAATGCAAAGCCGAATCACAGCAACAGTTTTGGGCTTGGCGGCAGAAATCGAACGGGAGTTAATTGTACTCAGAACAACCGAAGCACTAGCCAAACGCAAAGCTGAGGGGAAAGTGTTGGGGCGACCGAAAGGACGAAAATCTGCACATTTAAAGTTGGATGCTCATGAAGCAAAGATTCGCAGCTACCTGAACAAAGGTATTAGCAAACGCTCAATTGCCAAACTCGTCGATTGTTCCCCTTCCACCCTCTATGACTGGTTAGAGAAACGACACCTTCATCCGTACCATACTGGGTGAGGTGGATTTTGTCCAAGAAACAAATACCATCAGAAGCAATTGTAGACCTGCGTCGCCGTCTAGACCAACTGCCACCGCGTAGTGCTGAACGTCGGTTACTAGTTGAAGAAATAGCCCGATTATATGGCATCTCGTCCGATACTGTGTATCGAGCGTTACGAGAGCGTCAACAAGTAAGGTCAGTACGACGAGTTGATTGTGGTGTACCGCGTGTCATCCCCAAAACATCTCTAGAGCACTATTGTACTTTGATTGCTGCCATTAAAATACGTACCTCTAACCGCAAAGGTCGTCACTTATCGACGGTGGAAGCTATTCGCCTGTTAGAAGAACACGGCATCAACACTCCAGATGGTCAAGTCCAAGCTCCAGCAGGGTTATTGAAAGCAACTACCGTCAATCGTTATCTCAAAAAATGGGGCTATGACCGCGATACCCTCATACGACAGCCACCTGCTGTTCGCTTTCAAGCCGAGTGCAGCAACCAATGTTGGCACTTTGACCTTAGCCCATCAGACCTCAAGCACGTAAAATCACCAGTCTGGATAGAACCAGGACGCGGACATCCCTTGTTGATGCTTTATAGTGTCGTCGATGACCGTAGTGGTGTTGCATACCAAGAGTACCACGGAGTCTATGGCGAAGACGTAGAAGCAGCACTACGGTTTCTGTTTGCAGCCATGTCGCCCAAGTCGGAAATCGACTTTCCCTTTCAAGGCATTCCAAAAATGCTGTACATGGACAATGGACCCATTGCCAAAAGCTTAGTGTTTCAAAAAGTTATGGGCTACTTGGGAATTGAAGTACGTACTCACCTGCCGAACGGCAAAGATGGACGAAGGGTAACGGCTCGTTCCAAAGGTAAGGTGGAACGACCATTTCGTACTGTCAAAGAAATGCACGAAACTCTCTACCACTTGCATGAACCGGAGACAGAAGCCGAAGCTAACGCATGGTTGATGCGCTTTTTGCTCCATTACAATAGCCGACCACATCGCAGCGAACCCCATTCCCGGATTGAAGATTGGGTAGCAAGCTTGCCCGACAATGGAATTAGGGAGATGTGTAATTGGGAACGTTTCTGTACTTTTGCGCGGGAACCAGAACGAAGGAAAGTAGGAATTGATGCTCGCGTTACTGTTGAAGGGGTTGCTTATGAGGTTGAACCGGATTTAGCAGGAGAGACAGTAGTTCTCTGGTGGGGTTTGTTCGATAACGAACTATACGTAGAACATCTAGAAAAGCGTTACGGTCCTTACATTCCTGTTGGTGGACCAATACCGTTGCATCGCTACCGAAGTTTCAAAAAAACACGAACCCAGAAGCGGGCTGACCAAATTGAGTCTTTAGCTAAACAGCTGTCTTTGCCACTCTCCGCCATTGGTAAGATAAATCTGGCTGATCCTGAACCGAGTATTGTTGAATTTAAGGTGCAATCTTTTGTTGACCCTGACCCGTTTCAAGAACTGACTTATCCCACAGTTATTGCTGCAAAACAGGCAATTGCCGAGTATTTGGCACGACCGTTAGCTAAACTTACTGAAGTACAGATGTCTTATATTAACGCGACTTTAGACAGCACTCTAAATAAACAAGTGGTGATGGAAAAAATTCGAGATTTCTTTAATCCCTTACCAGGAAGTCACCATGCTGAGTGATGTGATGAATTATTTTGGTCTCAAACGTACCTTGGAATATGTGGGGTATTTTGAGACTGAAGAACAAACGCATCTGTTCAAAGAACTTAAACCCCAAATTCGGCAAGGTCGGTTAATTGCTATATCAGGGGTTGTTGGCTGTGGTAAAACGACTACTTTGCAGCGGTTGCAATTAGAATTAGCCTCTGAAAAAGACATTATTATTTCCAAGAGCCTTGCAGTTGACGAAGATAAGGTTAACTTGGGAACTTTAATGGCTGCATTGTTCTGCGATTTAGCTACAGAAAAAGATGCCAAACCACCAACTCAACCCGAACAACGCGAACGCAAGCTGTTGGCATTGATTCAGAAATGCCGTAAACCAGTTGTATTGCTAGTGGATGAAGCCCACGACCTTCACAACAGTACGTTAATAAAAATTAAACGGTTGATTGAATTGGTACGCCTTCAAGGTAGTACTTTATCGATATTGCTGGTGGGGCATCCCAAGCTGAAAAATGATTTGCGCCGACCATCTTTGGAAGAAATTGGTGCAAGGACAACTGTGTTTAGCCTAGAAGGTATCCGAGGACACCAGTCAGAGTTTATTAAGTGGCTTTTAGGTGAATGTATTCACGACGACTATTTGGTATCTGATTTGGTGACTGATGAGGCAATTGCATTTTTGGCGGAGCGATTGACAACTCCGTTACAAATCGAACATTACTTAAAGCTGGCATTTGAAGAAGGTTACAAGGTTGGGACAAAACCAATTACTTTGGGAGTGATTGAATCCGTTTTAGCTCATTCCATCAATGATTTGGAACCTCGCTTAATTCGGCATGGTTATAACGCCAAGGTATTAGCTGAATTGTTGAATGTACGTATGGCAGAGGTGAACTCTTTTTTACACGGTCAATTGCCTCCCGGTCGAACTCAAGATTTGAGAGACCAAATGCTCAAAATGGGAATTCCTTGTTAAAGAAGCAAAAAAACGGGAAATATCTTGTACAGTATTTTCTTGTTTTATCAGTGTCCAATTTATATATAAAGAAATATACGTATATGTCTGGTGAAAAAGTTCGTATAAATTGGACATTTTTGAGGCGATAAATTCTGTACCCCAATCACAGCATGGGTTACGGCTTATTTGCAGTTAATGTGGTTTGAAAACCCTTGTTTGCGGTTTGAAAATTATGTTTGCAGTTTCATTTGCACAGAATGTGGTTTTGAGACCCCTCTTATTTGCAGAGAATGTGGTTTCGCTCATCGCCTTGTTTGCAGTTTTATCGCTGGATGTTTGCAGTTCGCTACATGTACCCGCTGCCCGACGACCTGCCTACTGCACTCAGAACTGCACTCTCGCGCATTGGTATCAGCCAGATTTACTCGCATCAACTAGAATCTTTGACAGCACTGCGTTCTGGCAAGGATATCTCCATCCTGACTCCAACCGCCAGCGGCAAGACCTGGTGCTTCAACATAGCTGTGCTGGAATCATGCCTTACCAGCAATGCAACTGCATTGTACCTGTACCCGCTTAAGGCACTGGCAGTTGACCAAGTTGGCAAACTGCGATCGCTTGTTTCCCAACTACCCCAAGACGCACAAATTAAGGTAGGCTTGATGACAGGCGATACCTCAATAGCAGAACGGCAGCGGCTGTTTAGTCCTGTACCGCCCCAGATTTTGGGAGTCAGCCCCGACCTGCTGCACTACCAGCTTTACAATGTGCGGAAGAAAGACGAAGGAGAGTTGTTTCGGGAGTTCTTGCGGCGCTTGCGCTACGTAGTCATCGACGAATCTCATACTTATGTGGCGACGTTTGGTGCCAATTTCACCAACCTCATGCGACGGCTACGGGTTGCAGTTGATACTGTTGGTGGGGACTCAAATTGTTTGCAATGGGTTTTCAGCAGTGCCACAATTGGCAATCCGGCTGAAATGGCACTGCGCTTTTCCGGGCGGGAGACGACACCAGAGCGGTTGCAGTTGATTGAGCGCAGCGGGGCTTTCATTGCAGGACGGACAACTCTGTGTCTGAAGCCCAGCAGCACTGCCAATCCCGATGCTGCCAAAATTATCCTCGGAATGCTGCAAAAGGAACTCACGGGGATTTGTTTCTGTAACAATCGCTCTGCGGTTAAGAGTCTGTTGAGCATAGTCAAGCAAGAAGCTCGCAAAGAGGGGTGTTCGCACCTTGCCGAAGGAGTGGCTATCTTCTACGGTTCACTCCGAAGCGATCGCCGCAGTGACATCATAGGGCAGTTGCAGTCAGGTAAGATTCGGTGGCTTCTGAGTACGTCTGCTCTTGAAGCTGGGCTGGACTTGCCAGAGTTGGATTGCTGCTTGGTGCGCGGCTGGCCCGGAAGTTTAATGTCGTTCAGGCAGCGAATCGGTCGCGCTGGTCGGCGAAATCCTGGGCTAGTCATCTTCCTGCCAGTAGCTCAAAGCCCTCTGGATAACTATTACAGCACCAACCCCGATGTACTCCTGCACTCAATAGCTGAGAGCGCTAGTTTCAATCCCGATTATCCCATACTGCTGGGCAAGCACCTGATGGCAGCTGCTGTGGAAAGCGGCATTCCCATCGCTATGCTAACTCATTACTTTGGGGAACGAGCGGCTGCTGTAGCTGATGCCCTCATGAACCAGAATCAACTGTTTCTCAGCCGAAACGGACAACTTTGGGGACGGGGCTATCCCCATAAGGAAATCAATTTGCGCGGGAACGCAGCCGCCAGTGTTAAGTTGATTGACAACGGCATCGGCGAGGACTTTGAGGAAATGTCACTGGATATGGCTTTCCGAGAGGTATTTCCCGGCGCTATCTACAGCGCTCAGGACGGCGATGGTGAGATTATCAAATACAAATCGACCGCGCTGGATGTCAGCCAACGAATAGCCATCCTCAACCGAATCGATTCCAAAAGCAACACTTTCACCATAGCTGAGACTGAGCTGGATATTGAGATGCTCGAACCGCTGGCGGATCCCAAAACAGTCGCGCTTTCTATCCCCAAAGGTGAATTAAAACTAATTTTGGGCTGGGGTGAAATTACATCATCGGTGACTGGCTACAAACTATGCGTCAAACAGTACGAACTAACTTGCACTTCTTCGGGATGTCGCAATTATCACCGTCTCGTCTCTGGCAAGTCCTGTATGTATTGCGGTACTCGCCTCAAGAACGTCGAACTCGTGACCGTCATCGACGAAATAGCGTTTGAGAAGCCCTACTGCACCCAGTACAAAACACCCATCGTAAAGGTGGAAATCAACGACGAGACTAAACAGGTAATTTCAACCCAAGTCCGACAGATCAAGGAACAAGTTCTTTGTTCTAACTGCCAAAGCATTCCGTCCGCCTACGCTGCATTATGGGAAGCTGCTGCTGACTCTATCGCCCTCCACAGCATGGGTCATCAAATGATATTTGCTGTGCCGCTCGTCATCCTCAGTTCCAGCCTCGATTTGAACTACATTGTTGTTGATGAAAGCGAAACTGTGGGCTACTTCTACGATGCGGTAGATGGAGGAAATGGCTGTAGCGAAGCGATATTCCATCAGTTTCAGAAGTTTGCTCATAGCGCTGCATTGCTCTCAAAAGCTTGTAGCTGTGAAGCTGGCTGTCCCAAGTGCTTGCAATTGCACGGATGTCCGCAAGGCAACACGGCGCTCAATAAAACAGTCGGGCTGACGCTGCTGGAAGCGATAGCGTAGCGCTGCTGCCAAAGGCAGATTGCAACCGACTAAACCAAAAAACCAAGTGTGAGTATTTTCGCATCACCTGTTTCTCCCCATAACGACATGAGCCGAAATTTTGGCTCATGTTGTTTTTTTGGGATTAGGCTCACGCCTTAAGGCAAATGAAATGTATCAATTACCCCAGAGGTTCAATGGCTAAGACAAAAGATATGTCTCCAGAAAATAGGGTCAATATAGTGACAGAAAAGTTGATTGCAGCTTCACGCAAAGCTGTTCAATCAGCAACGCCAGTTGAGGCACTGGCAATTTGGAAATTCATCAAAACTCAACAGTTAAGGCGCATTCCCGGACTGACTTCGGAGCAGGTGCAAAGCTTGGTAGAAACTCAGGCTAAAGAGTTAGGCGCTGATTGTATTGTGTCAGCTTTCTTAACATCTACTAACACGCTTTTAACGGAGGTAGAAAATAACTCTCCCGATACTGGCTCATTACCAACATCACCAGCAGATTCCAATGTAGAAGGCGCTGGAGGTGCTAACGGAACCAAAGCAAAAACCGCAATCGGTAGTAAGTCTAAATAAACCTTTTACTTCCCCCAACTCCTAAAAACAACTTTTCCGCGTTTTGGCGGGAGAGCTGTTTTTTGTCATGGCTCATGGCATTTCATACCAACTTTATTTAACACTGAAAATGACACTAAAGCAAACAGACCTTGACCAGTTTACAAGTTCAGAATCACTGTACAAACATTCACTGGGGTTGCTTTACACCTGCGGAGTAAGATATCTAGCCACTGCTGGCAACGCCTACTGGCTAATTGATGCCATTGCTTCCCATCAAACCAACAAGCTGCTTGCGCTGCCCGACTTGCGGGACTTCCAAATTTGGCGATTGGTCGTTAATGATAACAAATCTGCCACATTAATTTGTGAACGGGATACAGATTTGGAAATCTTACGGCAGGAGATTGAGTACACCGATTTTCCATTGCCTTGCATCAAACTTTATGTTGTTGAAAAGGTGTTAATGCTGCCCTCGGAATATTAGCTTTTGTGTTGGATGAAAGACATAGTAAAACGGTTTCTCAAACTATTCAAAGAAGCTGAAGAATTTGAGCAGTGATGCAACAACTTCATAAAGAACTAAGCTCACTTCCGACCGACTGGGGGTTAGTTCCTGTCTCAGGGAAACAACCCCTTGGAGGAAAGGGCTGGAATAAGCGTCCTTATACTCCGGCGCAGCTCATCCAGTGGCTTGCCAATGGTCATCACTGCACCGGATTTGGCTTGCTGACTGGCACGGCAATCGAGTCAGGGTGCAACTATCTGCTGGCACTTGACCAAGACGGTGCAGCCGCAGCTAAAGTGCTGCTCCAACTGGCACAAGAAAATCCTCTGCCCGATACAGTCGCCTTCACGTCTGGGCGACCGGGGCGTTGTCAGCGGTTATTCAAGGTGTCAGCCGATATTGCCACCTCACTTCACTCTCGTAAGCTGGATCACGGGCTGGAATTGCGGTTTAAAGGATTGATGTCCGTCCTACCACCATCAATTCACCCGATCACCCACAAACCTTACCGCTGGCTAAAGAATTGCAGTCCCAGTTCTAGAGCGATCGCCTTTGCTCCAGATTGGCTGATACAGTTGATGGTCAAAAAGCAACCCAAATGCCGTGCGCCAATCACAGTGAGCAGATATCCCGCTCATGTGACTCAGCCAGCAGGGGACGCTACGTACCGTCACATTGCTGCACTACTGTCGCGGCTTCATCCCCACCGCGCCGACGATTATCAAGATTGGATCAGAGTCGGAATGGCGCTGTACTCGCACTCAAGTGCGCTGTTGCCTTTGTGGGAAGACTGGAGCCGACAGTCGAGCAAGTATAAGCCAGGAGAGTGCGCTTATAAGTGGTCAACTTTCAACCCCACCAGGATTAGCATTAGCACCCTTTTGAAGAATTGTTTATTATTAGCGATGAAAACAAGCGTGGCGAATTTGTCAAGGGCTTGATAAAACTGAGTCAAGCTAAATTACCTAATGTGAAAATTATAGCGGCGATGCGCGCTGATTTTTTTGAAAGATTAAGGGAATTTCCTCAACTTGTGGAAGTAACACAAAAGCATCGCCCAATGATTGTCGAAATGCAGCCAAGCGAGTTGCGTTTAGCAATTGAACAACCAGCAGCGCATCATGGAGTCGTTTTTGAAGCAGGATTGGTAGATACAATTATTGCTTCGATTCAGGGACAAGCAGGTTGTTTACCTTTGTTGCAGTATACTTTAAATTTATTATGGTCAGAGAAAGTCAAAACTGGTAGTATCAATGACCGGACTTTGAATATTAGTACATACCAAAACATCGGCCATGTTAGGGGTGCGCTGCAAAAACACGTAGATAGTCTTTATAAAGAGTTGTCGTCATCAGAAAAGCAGGCGGTACAGCGAATATTTCTCAAGTTGGTAGGAATTGGTGAAAATACTGAATCTGGTATAGAGTGGAAACCTGTTCGCAGAAGGGCGCTTTTATCTGAGTTTGGCGATAATGAGCGTGCTGTATTGTTAAAATTGGTGAATGCGAATTTGTTGGTGAGTAATGCTGACTTGTCAGGAAAATCGGAAAAATCTGATTCTACAATTGAAATTACCCACGAAATTTTACTGAATTGTTGGGATGAGTTACGTCACTGGATTCAGAAAAATCGTCAAGGTATTGCTTTGCGTAACCGTCTTTACGAAGATGTTAAGCGATGGAAAATTAAGAAACCAGAAGAAGAACTTTGGAGTGGTTCAAAGTTAGAGCAGATTTTAGAACTGAGGAAGGATAACAATTTTCATCAAGTTTTGGGCGGGTTTAATGATGATGCGAATCAGTTTATTGATGCTAGTGTGGGGGTGCGCGATCATAAATTAAGAAGAATTAGAATCTTCGCTGGTGTTGGTTTTACTCTAGTAGGGTTGACAACTGTAATCAGCGTGTTTGCTGTTTTTCAACAACAAGAAGCCCAAAAGCAACAGCAAGCAGTCCAAAAGCAAAGCATTATTAGTATGACTAAAACTGTTGAGTCTCTTCTTCTTAATAACAATCAACTTGATGCGATGGTGGAAGCAATCAAAGCTAAGAAAGAATTAAAAAAGCTTTGGCTTGGAAAAGATAGTGTTTCTATGCAGGTTCAAGGTAACTTAGTCCAAGCAGTTCACCACAATCAAGATGGATTTCAGGAGCGCTTGCGGTTGCAGGGTACAGATGCTGTATTTAACCCCACCGGTAAACAACTGGCTACTATAAATGGAAAAACTGTGCGGGTGTGGGATGCTAAAACAGGTAAGCTGTTGCAAATTCTTACCGGACATGAAGATTCGGTGAATAGGGTGGTATTTAGCCCGGATGGTGAGCGCTTGGCGACTGCATCAGATGACAAAACGGTGCAGGTGTGGAATGTTAAAATAGGTAAGCTGTTGCACACTCCCACCGAGGCGTTGCAGAATCCAGAAGGGGTGATTTTGTCCAATTTGGAACGATTTTTCTCCAACGGTTTCAACTGCAAATTCCTCCCACATTCATGCAAAACTCTCACCGGACATAAAGATGGTGTGTATCGCGTGGAATTTAGCCCAGATAGTCAGCGTTTGGCAACTGCATCTGGTGACGGAACGGCCCGGGTGTGGGATGCTAAAAATGGTAAGCTGTTGCAGACTCTCACCGGACATAAAGATTCGGTGAATAGCGTGGAATTTAGCCCGGATGGTAAGCGCTTGGCGACGACTGCATCAGATGAGAAAACGGCACGGGTGTGGGATGCGAAAACTGGTAAGCTGTTGCAGACTCTCACCGGACATAAAGATTCGGTGAATAGCGTGGAATTTAGCCCGGATGGTGAGCGCTTGGCGACTGCATCAAATGACACAACGGCGCGAGTGTGGGATGCTAAAGGTGGTAAGCTGTTGCACACTCTCACCGAACATGAAAGTAAGGTTCAGAGCGTGGAATTTAGCCCGGATGGTAAGCGCTTGGCAACGACTGCATTATATGCCGAAACGGCGCGGGTGTGGGATGCAAAAACAGGTAAGCTGTTGCACACTCTCACTGGACATGAAGATTCGGTGGAGAGCGTGGTATTTAGCCATGATGGTAAGCGCTTGGTGACTGCATCAACTGACAGAACGGCACGGGTGTGGGATGCGAAAACTGGTAAGGAATTGCACACTCTCACTGGACACGAAGATTCGGTGGAGAGCGTGGTATTTAGCCATGATGGTAAGCGCTTAGCAACTGCATCAACTGACAGAACGGCACGGGTGTGGGATGCAGCAAATACTGGTAAGGCGTTACTGACTCTCACCGGAAATGAAGATTCGGTGAAAAGCGTGGAATATAGTCCGGATGGTCAGCGCTTGGCGACTGCATCTTCTGACACAACGGGGAGCATCCCAATTTTGCAAAAATAAAAGAAAAAAAGAATCCGCGATTGTTACTCGCGAATAAATTGAGTTAATCATCCTGCGATTGTTCTGACTCTTGCCCAGAACCAGAATTTATATCGAGCAAGCAATCATCAAGGGTGTGAATAATTTTCTGGATCTCATCCCAAACAGTACGTCTAAAAACAGACATGACAGCATGAATATGGTCTTGAGTACCAGCCTTGCCTAAGTGCTTGTATTTACTTAACTTTTCTGATGTCGCACATTGAAAGTATGGTTCAGTAACTTGTAATTTGTAGTACCAATATTTCTTATTGTTTTGCCGTACTTGATAACGCGCCACCCACGCCCCTGACGGGGTAAGCTCTCCGTGTTTAACAATTTGTTTTTGTTGTTTTTCTAAGGCTGTTATCACTTTTTTAATCCGGTCAAAACGAGCTAATTTATCTTGATTACGCTCGTTATCAGTTGGTCTTGGCATTTTAAGTACATCAAATTTATTCGCGATGATAACTCGCGAATTAAAGAACCTGTATCTTTTCACAGGGTTTATTTTATTTTCAAGATGCCTTGGGAGCTAGTTGTTGATTTAGATAAGCACAGCGTAGCTGGAGCATTTGTGGTAAATTTTCATACTTCCATTGTGCACCAACTATTTGTAGCCGCTTGTCGATTTGCTTGACTGCCGACTCAACCGCACCTGAACCAATCGAGCTTAACTGCTCTGCTTGAAAGTACATATAATTGACTAGACGATGCCTATGTTTACGTAGATAATTTATAAAGTTAGTCACACCAACATACTTGGTTTTCTTCAGTTTATTCATCGCGAATTCTACGAATCCTTGCCACAAATCTGCTTCGATTTGTTCTAAAAACTTTTTTGATGCCTGAATTTTATAGAGGTTCTCTTTCAAATGATACCAATCTAGAATTTCTTGTCGGGTATGGTCGTCTGCTATTTGTGCAAACACGTTCCAAACTCCATCATGTCCATCTCCCAAGCAGTAAATGGTTCGAGCAAGGTTTTGGCTGTTCACCCAATTAATTAGAGAGAGATTATCTTGAAAAAAAGCTCCGTAATATATTCCCTGTAATCGCCCTGTTTTATACTCCTTGCAGTACGCGGGATTACCTTTTTCCTCTGAACGTAAACGCACTTTCCCACCATCTAGACAAACTTCTGTCAGCTTTTGTTTAATGTTGGGTGGGGATAGGTCTACTTTCTGGACTTGGCGATGATGAGTGCTGTGACCAACTTCAATGCCAGTCAAAACTTTCAGGTCATTCTCTGCGTCTTGAAATGACTCGTTGGCTGCAAGTAACAAACAGCACTTCTCAAGCATCGGACTTAACCGTCGATATGGCTCAATTCCTAAACGTGACGCTTGTTTTTGAGTAACTTTTATCCTTCCAACACAACTTCTTATCGTTCGGATGCGCCCAGATTCTGTTCCCGTCTTTTCTCTGACAAAAAAAAGGTGATTTGGGGGCTGATATGTTGTAGAACTTGGTCGCGCACCGTTGTTTCAATACCCTCAAACGTCTCAATTTTCTCAGGTGGAGTATTTTTATAAAGGATTTTGGCGATCGCCTGAATATGCTCTGCTAAAAGTTTTTTGTCCGATGGTGTCATTGTCATAAAGATGCTCTTTGACACGATCATTTTCGCAGTTATGGCAACATCCGTATAGTCTTCCTTTATTCGCGAGTATCACTCGCGAATTAATTCTCCTTTCTCTTGTCTTCTTGCAAAATTGGGATGCTCCCACACAACGCAGGTGCAGGATGCAAATACTCGTGATTTTTTCTTTATCCTTAGTGCGCAGATTCTCATCGGACGTATTGACATTGACAAAACGACGCGGGAAACGGTGCGGGTGCCTGCAAATCTTGTTAAGACGATTTTGCAGACTTTCACTGGACATCAAGATTCGGTAAATAGCATAGTATCTAGCTCGGATGGTGAGCGCTTGGCAACTGCATCTAGTGACGAAACGGCACGGGTGTGGGATGGTAAAACTGGTAAGCTGTTGCGCACTCTCACCGGACATGAAGATTTTGTCAATAGCGTGGTATTTAGCCCGGATGGTCAGCGCTTGGCGACTGCATCATGGGACAAAACGGCGCGAGTGTGGGATGCAAAAACAGGTAAGGTGTTGCAAACTCTCACCGGACATGAAGGTTGGGTATGGAGCGTGGTATTTAGCCCGGATAGTCAGCGCTTGGCGACTGCATCACTTGATGGTACGGCGCGGGTGTGGAATGCTAAAACTGGTAAGCTGTTGCACACTCTCACCGGACATGAAAAAATGGTGTGGAGCGTGGTATTTAGCCCGGATGGTCAGCGCTTGGCGACTGCATCACTTGATGGTACGGCGCGGGTGTGGGATGCTAACACTGGTAAGGAGTTATACACACCCACTGGACATGAAAATTCGGTGAATGGCGTGGTATTTAGCCCGGATGGTGAGCGCTTGGCGACTGCATCAATTGACAAAACGGCGCGGGTGTGGGATGCAAAAACAGGTAAGCTGTTGCAGACTTTCACTGGACATCAAGATGCGGTGAATAGCGTGGTATTTAGCCCGAATGGTGAGCGCTTGGCTACTGCATCATCTGACAAAACGGCACGGATGTGGGATGCTAACACTGGTGATCTGTTGCAGACTTTTGCCGGACATAAAGGTTGGGTAAATAGCGCGGTATTTAGCCCGGATGGTCAGCGCTTGGCGACTGCATCATCTGACAAAACGGCGCGGGTGTGGGATGCTAACATTGGTAAGGAGTTATACACACTCACCGGACATGAAAATTCGGTGAATGGCGTGGTACTTAGCCTCGATGGTAAGCGCTTGGCTACTGCATCATCTGACAAAACGGCGCGGGTGTGGCAAGTGGGAGATATTGAAGATATGTTGGCGATTAGCTGTGACTGGGTGCGTCACTATTTGAAAAGTAAGCCGCAAAATGATGAGGATAGGCATTTATGTGATGGAGTCAAACCAATTAAAAATTAAAATGGTTTGAGGTAAGCCAGCGCCTTCCTCAAGCAGCCCAATCCTTACACAACAACTCCGCCTGTTGCAATACAGTTAACGTTGCTTTCTCCTGCTTATCTGGTGGATAACCGTATTTTCTGAACAATCGCTTGACTGTTGTTCTTAACTTAGCGCGCACGCTTTCTTTGACTGTCCAATCAATGGTGACACTCCGGCGGACGGTTTGGACTAGTTCCCGAGCAATCGCCTGTAGTATTTCATCGCCTAGAACCGCAACCGCACTATCATTAACTTCCAAAGCATCATAGAAAGCCAGTTCATCTTCAGTTAAACCTAAATCATCACCGCGTTTATAAGCTTCTCGCATCTGGCACGCTAGTTTAATAAGTTCTGTGATGACTTGCGCTGCTTCAATCGCACGGTTTTGATACCGCCTTAGTGTCTGTTCTAACATTTCTGAGAAAGAGCGCGATTGTACTAAGTTGCGACGAGAACGGGTTTTTATCTCATCGTTGATTAACTTTTGTAACAACTCCAGCGCTAGATTACGAGTCGGTAAACCCCGCACTTCTTCTAAGAACTGATCAGATAAGATAGAGATATCAGGGTTTTTTAAACCAGCAGCGTTAAAAATATCCACCACCTCATCAGATGATACCGCCTTGGAGACAATTTGACGGATTGCGGTGTCTAAGTCTTCTCTACTCTTACCGCCTATGTTGGTATGTTTAGCAAACGTAGCGCGAATTGCTTGGAAGAAACCAACTTCATCACGGATACTAATGGCTTCATCGCTGGAACTACATAACGCGAAAGCTTTAGCCAGTTCCTTAATAAAGGTTGCAGCCTCACGGCTGGAAGAGGGAGAGGTTTTTCCTATCTTCCATCTATGCAACAACTAGAACTCTGGGACTTGCTTCCCTCTGTAGAAAACGGCTTTCAAAACATAAAGCCGCTGCTGTTCCCCAATCCCCGCAAAGCCGAGAAGCTGCGCTCATTAGCAAACGGTATGACCGATGCAATAGCAGCAAAGAAAAATCCGCCTATCGCTCAACTCAACCCCACCCGCCGCCGCGCCGGAATTGCCGACTCCCTTTACCAAGAAGCGTTGAGGTTGGAGCGCATTCAGTCCTGGCTTTACGCTATGGCTGCTTGTGCCGAACAAGGAAACTTGCCTCCTATTCTAGAAGGAATCAGCGCCAAAACTCAACTGGAAGTCCTGGCATCCATGAGCAAGGATAGCTGGACTGACAAAGATATAGAAGACGTATTCGCCTCGGACGGTTGGTACAAGGAGTGGGTGAAAAAGCTGAAAAGTGCTGGCATCCGCACTCCTCAACAGTGTAAACGTGCGATCGCAGCTCTCAAGGAGTTGGCTACAGAACGTCCCAAAAGTACCTCGGAAGTCGAAGCTTTAGAAATCTGCCAACTCAAGCGAGAAGCAGTGTGGCAGAAAATACCCGATTACTTTCCCACGCCGCAGCACCTGTTGGATCAAATGATTCAACTCGCTGAACTCAAACCGCAGATACGAGTGCTGGAACCGAGTGCAGGTTCGGGGTCGATCTGCCTTGAACTGAGGGCAGCAGGCATTGAACCTGATTGTTTCGAGGTGTCGCCTACCCTCCAAGAAATCCTCACTCGCCAGGGATTCAACCTGATTGGTGACGACTTTATGGAAGCTACTCCGCACCCAATATATCACCGCGTCATTATGAACCCGCCGTTCAGTCTCGGCAACGACATTTACCACATCCAGCAAGCGTTCAAGTGGCTAGTCCCCGGCGGACGGCTGGTGAGCATCGTTAGCTGTTCCTACACCTTTGGAACAAAGCACAAATACCAGCACTTCCGCTCTTGGTTGCGTTGTTTGGGAGCAACGGAGTTCGACAACCCAGCAGGCTCCTTCCTCCAATCAGATCGGCGGACAAATGTGAACACCAGAATGCTTGTGATTGATAAACCTACTCACGACAAAGGAAACCTTTGATATCGCTTAGTGAAAACAGCAGCGAAGTTGCAGAAGCTTTGGAATGACTTCTAATGGCGTAAGCAATATGCCAAAAGTGTCCGTCAGGGCAAACAGCGTAACGCTAAAAGCGCTCACGCGCTCTTAGGGGTGATGTATGAGGAAATCCTATCATGAGCAATCCCACACTTACGCCGCTCCAAAAAGCTGAACTTTCCAGTTGGTTCGACCAACTGGAACAACAATGGCTTGCTGCCATCCAGCAACCTGAATCAGCCGAAGCTATTGCTTTAGCCGAGGCTGAGGCTGCTTGGGAGCAAGAACGTCAGTATTACCACGATGCTTACCTGTATTCTGACCGCTACTAAATCATCATCAAAACTGTTGCTTTCATAGCCATTAGGGCTGTGGAAGCCTACTCAACAACTGTATCAATGACAACAACCACCGATATCAATCATGCCAGCCTTGCAGTGCTATCAATCACCGCCGCTCAACTGTGGGAGGAGATTGACAACTGTGAGGACGAATTAGAGTTGCAAGAGTTGCTGCACGACCAACTTAACGTGCAGCAAGCAACAGAAGCCAAAGTAGATGCGATCGCCTACGTTGCTGACCAGTTGAAGCTAGACCTGGAAACCTGGGAGGCGCGGCTAGAAAAGATTGTAGAACTGCATTCTATGGTCATCCAACGGCGTCGCAACCAGATAGCCCAAATTAAGGGGTATCTCCTTAAGTTGCACTCGGCGGGAGTACTGAGTGAGCAGGTAGCTGGAGTTGAGCGCCGCATTGACTTCCAGAATAATCCGCCCTCAGTTGTGCTGCTGGTTGAACCCGACGAACTACCAACGGAATTTCAGGAGGTCAAGGTCAGTGCTAAAGCTAAGGACATCCTAGCAGCACACAAACGCGGCGAGGACGTGAGTGCGATGGCGCGGAGCGCCCGCCATAGGCGATCGCAGAGATAGTCACTCCTAAGCACGTCCGCTTCCGACACATGAAACAGTCTAAGTCACAACGGAGTAAGAAATGAACATCAGCAGAAGCACAAATATCACAATCACTGCTAGCAGCTATCTCAGTTGTTTCATTAATGAAAACTTGGGAACAGCAACCCTGTACCTGAGTGGTTCAAGCGAGTCAATCGCCATTCAATTCAGCCCAGATAATCTGCCAATGTTGGAAACGCTGATATCAGAGCTACGAAAGCTAGAAGTACAGTCCCAGCAATTGAAACTGCAAGATTTGCAGCATCAAATCTCTGAGCTTAATCTGTCGCTTAACAATACCGTTGTTAACGGCAACTGCACAGCAATTGTATCTGCTGGTGATTCCTTCTAAACACCATTGGAACCATAACGCGCCCAGGTTTGTAGCATACAACGTTATGGTTCCACTTACAGACTTACAGACTTACCATCACCTGACCAGAAAGAAAAAGGTACAAGCCCCCAACTTCGTTATGGAAAAAGAAAAAATGTATTTCATCGAGTAGGCGCAAGAAATACGGCGTCCGCTGACTCAAGCCCCCAACTTATGGTATGGGGTTCTTACTTTTGACTTTTGACTTTTGACTTTTGACTTCCCCGAAGGGGCTGACCCTCGCGCTCACGCGCCGTCTAGTGGTGATGTTTTTTACACAAATGCATGGCGACAACAATTGAATTCAATGGTTCTGCATTTCCGTCCCTCATTTTAAGAGACGATTTGACACAAACGTGGAACAACATCGGGCTGGATTCTCTACCATCTGCAGAGTCCGAACCATTGCTCAAGTTTCTGGAACTTATTGAGTACGAGAAACTTGAGAACTTCAACCCCGATAGTGTCCTCCTGGTTAAAGCGAACGGGGGTGTGATGCAGGCAGTATACGCCGCCGCCATCTTCCGTGATGGTGAAAGCATAGTTTTGAAGCTAGGAGATAACCAATTTCCCATTACTCAAAAGGGTGACTTGTTGCACTGCGGCAAACTGAAGGGTAAGGTAGTTGTCACTGAGGAAGAAGACCTGAGCGGCAATAAGTACCCCAAGGCTACCTGCTCATTCGTGTCCAAGAGTCGGGATGTGTTCCGGGTTCCTATCCAGCTAGCTAGTCGCGATTTGAATCTTACCGTGGCAGACGTAGAAGCCACAGTGATCAACGAAGAACCTATCCTACCTCTGTTGCGGCAAGTTCCTGGTAACTCCTTCAAGATGCACGAGCTTGGCGTTGGAGAGTACCAGCTTCACCCTTATATCTCATCTTCTGATGGAGAATACGGAACGGTGTACAAGTTGCACCTTCTGGATGGACGAACAGTGCTGTCGCGGGGCAATGTCACCGTTTTGTTGGAATCTGGCTGGCGACCCAATCCTGAAAAGCCACTAATGCTCGTCATCAGCAGGATTGAGAAGCTGGGTGAAAACAAGTTCACCGTGGACTGTGCATTGCGGGAGCGCTTGCCAATGCTAGGAGCCACAACGCGCCCAGTAGTCACAGTAGACGCGCAGTCCCAAACTGTACCTGAGCCAGAACTGGTGACTGTAGGGGTAAACGACTTTTTGGAGGACGAGATTCCCTACTAACGCTCTCAACAGTAACTTCACCCATCACACATAGCCCACTGATTAAACACCAGTGGGTTTTTCTTTTACTCAAGCTCACGCTTGCACGGAGATGAAGTTTCACCTATGACCCCATGTATCCAGAATATTTTGAAGAATTCCACTACGTTGTGCAGGACTGGGAATTAGTTGAACGTGAGATTCCCCCTCTCGAAGAAAGGTTGAAAGACCAAAACCTTTGGCAAAGCTGCGATTGGTGCTGCTATGACCAGGGAAGACGTCATGGGGACTTTGGCATACCCCAACAATGTCAAAATCCTTTTTACCTTCTAGGGTATGCCAAAGGGTTTGACAAATACCAACAACACTAATACTTTAACCAGCCCCTACTACTAAGGGCTGGTTAATTTTTTACAACTGACACTGTCCTTTCCCAAATTATTTGACCATTTGCCAAATACGATCGCGCTATGAACTAACTCGTTAGACCGAGCGTCACCCTCAACCGACCCATGGAATTTGGCGACGAATATATCGTCCTGCGTCAGAATGGTAAATAGTAAGTCATACAAAAAAGTCTTTGATCATGTTTGCTCAACGGGACACTGGCTGGGATTTAGCAGTTTACAACAAAGACGGTCAACTGGTGCTTGTCGTTCAGGTCAAGGGTAAACTCAATGCCTCGGCACAGTGGGCTTCCCAACTGCGAAGCAATATCCTCGCCCACGGCATCTACCCAAAAGCCCCTTACTTCCTCATGGTTTTCCCTGACAAGTTTTACCTGTGGGCTAATGAAGATGCACAACTTGACATTAGCGAACCAACTTATGCTGTTGATGCGCGTCCTATTATTCAGCCTTATCTTGATAAAGCTGGAATAACGCAAGGGCAAACAATAAGTAGTCAGAGCCTTGTACTAATAGTAGCAGCTTGGCTATCGAAAATCATTTATAATGAGCTGCCTCTTGGAGAGACGGATGAACAAGAGCGATGGCTGGTTGACTCAGGTCTTTATGCTGCTGTCGCCGGAGGCAGTTTCGATTGCGAGGCTATTGCGTGAACGTCTACATTGAAACCAACTTTGTTTTGGAACTCGTTTTCCAGCAAGAACAGTTTGTCAGTTGTGAGCAAATTCTGCAACTTTGTGAAACTGGACGTATAAAGTTAGTCGTGCCTGCATATAGTCTAGCTGAACCCCACGAGAAATTGAGCCGTCAAGCAAAGAGTCGTAGGGATCTTCAACAAGTACTTGACACAGAACTACGGCAGCTTGCACGTACTGCATCCTACACAACTCGCATCAATAGCATTCAAGATATTGCAAGTTTGTTGGTTCAAAGCAATAAGGATGAACGTCAACGTTTTGTGCAGTATAGAGTTCGGCTTTTAAAGAGTATGGAAGTCATTGCACTGACTGGCGATATTCTTACTGAAGCAGCAACATACGAAGATCCGTTTGATTTGAAACCACAAGATGCTCTTGTTTATGCATCAGTCATTTCCCACCTTCGTCAGAATCAACCAACAGTTGCGTGTTTCCTCAATCGTAACTCGAGAGATTTTGACAGTCCTGATATTGTAAATGAACTGAACAAATTTAATTGTAGGATGATACCACGATTTGATCGTGGTTACGAGTTCATCCAATCACAACTGTCGTCTTGAATGCAAAAAATGGTTGATTTGTCAAGTAGATGTGCATCACAGTCAAACATATCTTAAAACTCCTCTTCTTCACCAGTCACCACATAAGGAGTACTGTTTCTATACAATTCGGCAATTGTTAGACCTTCCTCCTCATCTTCGTCTTGGGCTGGGTTATAAAACTCATCCGCCTCGATATACCCCTCACTCATGAGTTCTTCAGGCATCAAACCGCGCATAGACTCTTCGCGGGTCAATAATGGTAGTTTTTTGCTGGTCATAAATTTACACTACTCCGCAATTTTATTTTAACTTTTGTCAACAATCAAACAATCTGATTTACGTAAAAAACCAGATATCAATAGCAAAAAGTGTAGTCCAATCTAGATATTATAAATGCACTCACACTTCCAGCTAAACCATGACTCTAACCCTCAAACACTTTGATACAAAGCTAAAACTTGATACTGGGGTAGAAGAGAAGATAGAAAATTCTTTAGCTGAATACTTATATCCCGATGTCGAATTTGCCATCGGCACGGTTTATCCTGGTTCTACAACAGCACAAGACTTGGGGGAACATGAGGGCAAGACACTACAGTTCGCCGCTGAAGAACGGATGTATTTTGCTAGTGACGACAAAGTGAGAGAGCGCATTTACCCTAATGCTTCAGACGGAGCAGCCTACGGCTCACTGCTGTTCACTCCTTGTCGGGACTTTAAGGAACTTAACAACCTACGCATTTTGGTGATAGACGACGCAACTGGGGAAAACGGCGGCTTTGTACCATTAGATGTGGCAAAAAACCTGGTAGGTGACTGCAAAGGCTTAATCAGCCTGGACTTGGCAGAAGAATTTACAGGCAGCAGCAACACTCCATTCCAGTTTCGATTAGGCATCAAGGAGCAAGAGGAAAACTCTGTAGCCCGGATTGCTAAGGGAACACTAGCTCCCTTTAGGCTTGAGCAAGTAGGAGAAGCGTTAATTAGGGATAACGGCAAAACTGGTTACGACATGGTGCTGGCGACATCTTCGTTCAAAGGTAGGAAAGGGGAAGATGCGATTGCACCAGGTGAATACAACTTAACAGTCGGCTTAGGAATCAAAACTCTGGCTGAGTATGGCGAACACAGCCTTGGCACGCAAATACTGGTCAATTACCCTCGTGCAGTTGAAGCTGATATGCTACCCCGGCTGTCCATGGATGCGATGATTTTGGCAAACACCCAATCAGAACCCCACAAAATTGCTCAGCTTTACGTTGAAACTTACGAACGGCGTAAAGCACTCGTCAACTCCTCTGAGTCCGAAATTTCAGACTTTGAAGGCGACTTAGCTTTATCAGTTGAATCAGTTTTCAGCAACTTAGAGGAAAGCAGTGAACTTAATCCAGAACAGCAACAACAAGACCAATTAGTTTATCGCCTGCTCAAAGCCGATTTAGAAGGTCACTTTCAAATACTGGAACACCCCAAAATTATTGCCGAGTTACAAGAATTTGTTCGCGCTTCCTGGGTGGATATTGCTACTGGACGGGCGATTAAATTCGATGCTGGGTTAGCTCAACCAAGTTGGCAACTTGCGGAAGATGAAATTTGTGTTCCCTACATCCCTGAAGGAGAAGAAATCATTGTCACTCGCTCTCCCTTGGTCAACTCAAACGGGGTAATTGTACTGACCAATCGTCATTTACCCGAAGCGATGAAGCTTTCTGGGACAGTACACATCCATCCCCAAACCGCAGCTGACCACTTGCAAGCAGATTTCGATGGCGATCGCTTGGCATTTGCTCATAAGCGTGATTTTCCTACTCTAGCTGCTGAAGTCAAGGAGTACAATCTACCAGCCAACCGCTATCCCGATGTAGTCAAAAAAGCCAAAGTCCCTTATCAAGGAACTTTTGCAGAAATCGCCATCAGCGCGATGGAAAATAAAATTGGACTCATTGCAAACGAAATTCAAAAGAACGTAGCGTTGCAATGGGAAACTCAGCTAATGCCCAAAGAAGAACAATATGGGTATCTTAGACGCATATCTGCTCACTTAAGTAAAATCGGAGCTAAACACAAAAACGGCGAGATTAATATCCCAGAAGAAATCTTAAAACAAATGGCTCCCATTGCTAAACTACCAGCAAGTCTAACAACACAACAAGTAGAACAAGGATTTCGCCAGGTAAAAAACCTATTGCGTTCACTTGTCGGACAACTCTCAAACGAGTTACAGGTAGCCGTAGATGGTCCTAAAAGCGCACTCCGCCCTGATGAATCTATCCTCAAATACTGCCAGGAAATATGCAATTACGCCTCTGTTGGATGGTTGACTGATAAGAAAAACCCAGAGGCTTTTTTGAATCGGGGAATGAAAACCACGAACCACAGTCCTATTGACTTGATGGTAAAGCAGACTAATCAGCACTTTGAGTCAAACAAACTCATCGCCCGCCAATTAGAGCAATTTAAAGCTTTATATCCTGGAGTTGAGTTTACCCAAGACCATAAAGACCAAGCTACCACTATTAAAAATACCTATAACGACTTGATTAAAGAAGCCATTAGATTAGAAGAAAAAAGAAAATTAGAACCAGGTCCAAGTTTAATAATTACATCCGCAACAAGTGGTCGGAAAATCGAAGTGACTAACCTGATTAATAGCAATGTAAGTGACCAACCTTCACCAATTTGGGGTCAGCAAAAATTAGATATTAGAATAGAACCCAATCCCAAACAAAACCAGAAAACACCACAGTCCTTTGTTGCTGTTTTGCTCAAAGATCCAATCACTCAAGCCGACATTCCTCCTAGACCGATTGGCACTGTTTCAGAAGCCTCAGCTCGTGAACATAATCTCAAGGCTGGCATGACAATCAAACAAGGAAAAGTCACCTTCCAACCAGGTGTTAGCAAGAGTATAGTAGAAGCTGCCTTTTCAAAAGCCAGTGAATACCTGGAAACGGTCAGGAACTCTACAGCCCAATCCGAAAAACTTCCACTGGCAGCCGCTCTCCACAATATTACCCACACTGAAGAAAAGCTGAAATACCAGGGGCGTAAGAAAGCCAGTGTAGCGTTTGCTGCTTTCCCTGAGCAAATCATCGGACAACTGAAGGAATTACAATTCACCAACTTTTCTGTAGTTGGCACACACCGACCCAGCAGCGAACACAATGGACGCAATTGGCACGGTGAGAAAGTCCCCATCAAAATTGAACTGGATACCGACCCCCGCGACCCCAGCCGCTCCCAACGGTGGGTGGTAGCAGAAGGCAAAAAGCTGGCTATCTTTAATAGTGAATCACCCCAATTGCCCATTGGTACACAAGCGGTGGCAACAATCACTTCTCCCCCAAGCGCCTCAATCATTATCACTTCAAGCAAAGGCAATCAGTTAAAGGTGGGGCAGATTAAAAAGTACGCCTTTGCCGAGCACTCGTTTCAAGGAGAATCATGCACCGTCTCCATTGTGTTCAAATCCAACTCTGACCCTCGTAAACCGCCTACGCCCCTTGCCCTAGTTAATGGCAAAGTGTTGGGGGTTATTGATAAGGATTCGTTTGCAGCACTGAGTGAAAAGGTGCAAGCCGCTGATCAATCTATAGAAAGCTTTAAATTCAGTGCCACCATCCAATCTGAAAGCGCAACAACCGCCAACCTGGTTATTGATCCAACCACTGTCAGATATCCCGAAGAGTGGACAAAAAATAAAGATGCGATGCAAGAGAGCGAAATCATTAAAACTGAACCCATAACTGATATCACACCAACGCCCAATGAACCCACAGAACCTACCCCTACTCCAACTACAATCCGTGAAAAATGGGAGCAGAATTTAATCACCGCCAGCCTCAAAGCGATTCGCGCCCTGGCGCATAATCAAAATGCCATTATTCAAACGGCGACCGTCGGCAGTAAACACACCGCTATTTATTCGACATCAAACGACACATTGCAAATCATTAATGACAAACACCAAGTCGTTTACCAAGCTACAAGGGATCAAAGAGCCACGATTAACCTCCTTACAGAAAAGCAAAAATCTTATTGGCAATCTATGACAACTAAAAACCAACAGTCTCAATCCGAACGCTAATCTTTTGGCTGCACTCGCAGATTATGGACTTTACCTGGTCGCGCCCAGAATGCCCCCACCATACCGCGCTCGGTTAGTGGTGGGACGGGCAGTTGCTTTATGCCGGGGAACCCTTATGCCTTCTCAGTAGCGGAGACGCTACGCGTTGGCGCAGCCTGTCCGCAGGACTTACGGCACACCTATGGCTGACGCCACGGCTGAGCGCAGAGCGTCCCGTAAGGGATACGCCGAACGGTGAACGGCAGTCGCTGTGAGTTCGGGCTAACCCTCCTGCATAGCGCTGGTTCACCACCGCACTGCCCTCATGAATGGGCGCTCCGGTACTGGGGAAGAAACCAATCCCCAATCCCCAATCCCCTTTACACTCTTACTTTATATTTCAATTCATCATATATCGATATATGATGTTCCCCTCTCGATATATGATGCTGAAATAGCACTCAAAGAAAAACCATGCAAATTCGCCTAGCTGTAATCAGCAATGCCGGTGGCAGTGGTAAAACTACACTTTCAGTTCATTTAGCCTACGAACTGGCAAAACGCGGACTTAATGTGGCCCTCATGGATCTCGACCCCCAAGGGTCGCTAACACTCTTTTGTGGATTGAGTCCACCAGAGCCAGAACATACACTAGCCGCTGTGCTGCGAGATAACTTTGACGGTTCCTGGCCCCTAACTCCCTGCTGGAGCGAACACACGAATAAAGTGGTTATTTGTCAAGGTGGGATGGTGTTGACGCAAACGGCGGATGAACTAGTACTGCACAAACGAGGAGCTTACCTTTTGGGAGACCGCTTAACTGACTATCCCTTGGAGCATGACCTGATTATCTTTGACTGCCCAGCTACCCTTGGTCCATTGCCATTGATGGCATTAGCGGCTAGCACTCACATTGTTATTCCCGTGCAACTGGAACCGAAGTCAATTCAAGGAGCGGCTCATTTACTGGAATGGTATTACTACCATTGCAAGCACTTACGCTTAAAACCGACTCCAGAAATTATCGGATTTGTACCAAACCAATATGATTCCCGACGAGCGGCGCATCGACAAATGCTCTCTGCGTTGCCATCTCAGTTGGAGCAAATGAATATCCGTGCGTTTGATGCCATTCGCGATAGTGCTGAATTTGTTAACGCCAGTGGTCAAGGGTTGCCTTTACATATTTATCGCCCCAGCCATGCCGCTAAAGGTGATTTTAAAGACATTGCATCACATCTAACAGGGTTGATTGGACATCAGAATCAGACGAAGAAGACAAAATCAAAATCAAAATAGTTATGACTGCACGTAAAGCTCCTGACCTCACCAATTATTTTTCAGCTGCTAAGCAGTCTCAGCAGTTATCTGAAGCTGAGGAAGAGATCCAGCGATTAAAAGCAGAAATTGAAGAACTTCGTTCCTCCGGTTCGACCGAATTGGAAGCGCAACTACAAGCGCTGCGATCGCAACTCCAATCACAAACAGGTATCCTTTCGATACCAGTTGACCAAGTTGAACCGAACCCAGAGCAACCCAGACAGACATTTTTGCCCGAAAGTATCGAATCCATGTCACGTTCCTTGGCAGCGGATGGACAGCTACAGCCAATTATCCTGATTCAACGTGAGAACCTAGTGCTATTCGATGGGGAGCGGCGCTGGCGCAGTGCTCTAGCCTTGGGTTGGCAGAACCTTCAAGCTGTCATCATTCCAGAACCTGTTAGCTTGCACCGAAAAGCGCTACTGACCTCGCTGCATCGGGAAGACCTCAATCCCCTCGATAAAGCTGAGGCAATTGTGCGGGAATTAGCTATCAATACTGACTTGTCACAAGTGGACATTCCCCGCGTTCTCTCAACAGTGGTGCGACGGTTGAACGCACAGAAACGAATGAACTCTGTTGTAGAGCTGATGACGGTAACAGCAGATGAACAACAGCAAGGTCTAGCGGCTTTGGATTTAAGTGAAAAAGAGCAGGCAGTGTTGGGGTTATTGTTAGATTTACAACTCAATCCCGCCTCCATCGATGCCAACGTTTTTCCGATGCTGTCCCTGGCAGAAGACCTCAAAGTTGCCATCAGAAGCGGACTAAAAGGCGTTCATGCAATGGCGCTACAAAAACTTTCGGCAAAAAATTTGGGAGTCACGGAATCCTCAGCGCAGTCAATTAGGGTTAAGACGACGCAGAAAGTCATGACAGAGACATTATCTGCCAGCGCTACCCGAAAATTAGTGGGTGAAGTGATAGCTTCGCACGAAAAGCCATCATCAACCTCTACGACCAAAACTAAACCTGTATCACAAGAGGCTCGTCGCCTCCAAAAACTCTCCCTAGAGTCGTTGAAGAAAGCAGAACGAAATCAACTAATGGAGTTTCAGGAAGTCCTGCGTCAAAAGCTAGCAGAAATTGAAGAAGTCTTGAAACAAAAGTAATACCTTTGACGAAAATCCTGATACATTTGACCAAAAAAGAAAAGGATACAAGCCCCCAACTTCGGTTCTGGAAAATAAAAAATGCGGAGCAACTTTATTCAAGCCCCTGGATTCATCCATGGGGTCTTCAATTTTGAACGCGTGAATTTTGAATTTTGAATTCCCCGAAGGGGCTGACTTCCCCTGCTCAACAACTACTTGCCCACCATGTTCTAACCTTAAAGTGAAATGGTATAAGACCTGTCCCAAGCAGTCTAATTATGGATAAAAACTATACGTTTAAATTCAACTCCTCCACTGCCTTAGAAGCGCTCAAAGCTGGTGACTATGACCCCATCAACTTCTACGAGGCGCGTCTAGATCTGTTTAACCTATCCATAATGGCAGACTATGACCAACTAGTGTGCCTTCCCACTCTCACCGCTATTGACAAATACTGGTATCAAATTGAAACCGCTCGCAAAGTACTTAGGCAACTGGGCGGACGTGCATTGCTGGCGGATGAAGTTGGATTGGGTAAAACCATTGAAGCTGGACTAATAATTGCCGAGTATCTGGCAAGAGGCATGGTTAAATCCCTGCTGGTGCTGACTCCCGCATCCCTAGTATCCCAATGGCAACTAGAATTAAGTGATAAATTTAACATCACCACCATCACCACGGACAACCGCGACCCGCAACAACCCATCGAAGAATTCTGGACAAATAACCCCCGCATCATCGCCTCACTCAACACAGCGAAATCTGCCAAACACTACCCGCATGTCACCAGCCGCACTTGGGATTTGGTAGTCGTGGATGAAGCGCACCACCTGAAAAATCGCAGTACCCTCAACTGGAAACTGGTTAACGCCCTCAACAAGCGATTTATCCTCATGCTCACTGCTACCCCAGTGCAGAACTCCCTCGTCGAACTGTTTAATCTCCTGACTCTCCTCAAACCAGGACTGCTACAAACAGAAGCTGCTTTCAAAAAAGAATATGTCGATTCCCGCAATGGACGAGTCCCTAAAAATCCAGAAAAACTGCGCTCCCTGATGCGGGAAGTCATGGTGCGAAATACCCGCGCCTTGGTGGATGTTAAACTGCCCAAACGCTTCGCTACCACGATTAGCGTTACCCCAGCAGCAGGGGAACAAAAACTTTACCAGGACTTGAGTGAGTATCTGCGTTCTTCAGAGGACAAGCTAGACAGACTCTCTCGCACCAATCTGCTAATGCGGGCTGGTTCTTCCCCTGGTGCTTTGGCTGACTCCCTCAAACAACTCACCAAACGCCTACCGGATGAAGAACTCAAGTCTTTGGCAAGACGAGCTGCTCAGGTTAAGCAGGTGGAAAAAGCGAAAGCATTGGTAGAGATGCTTTTAAAATCTCAAAATAAAACCCTAGTCTTCACCACTCACAAAGCAACCAGTGCGTATTTGGCTGATACTCTGCGGGCAGCAGATATCCCCTTTGCGGAATTTCAGGGCGGGATGTCCCTTAAAGAGAAAGATGCAGCGATCGCCGCATTTCGGGACACCGTTTCTGTACTGCTAGCATCCGAAACAGGTGGAGAGGGGCGTAATATTCAGTTTGCCAACTGTATTGTCAACTACGACCTGCCCTGGAACCCAATGAAAATTGAGCAGCGCATTGGTCGCATCCACCGCATCGGACAAACCCAGGATGTCTTCATCTTTAATTTTTGTCTCAAAGACAGTATTGAAGAATATATCTTGCGTATTCTTCACGACAAAATTAATATGTTCGAGTTAGTCGTAGGAGAGATTGAAACGATTTTAGGTAATGTGGATGATGAATTTGACTTTAGTGAAATCGTCATGGATATCTGGCTGAAGCATCAAGCAAAACCAGAACTAGATACAGCTTTTGACTCTTTGGCGGATAACTTATTGAAAGCCAAAGACCAGTATCGGCAAACCCAGGAACTGGATGAGCAGATTTTTGGCGAGGATTTTGAAGCGTAGGGCATGGGGCATAGGGCATAGGGCATGGGGCATAGGGCATGAGTTATGGTTGATGGATGAATGGGTTATGGATGTTTTGGATGGCGCGACCTGATTTTGAGGAATTGGAGGTTTATAAATTGGCTGAAAAGCTAGCTAATGAGATTTGGCATATTGTTAAGGAATGGGACTATTTTGTCAAGGATACTATCGGCAAGCAAATTGTTCGGGCTGCTGATAGTGTTTGTGCGAACATAGCAGAAGGACGAGGTCGGTATAATGACCAAGATAATCGACGGTTTGTAAAAATTGCTAGAGGGTCTTTGTACGAAACAATAAGTTGGTTGAGACTAGCCTACGCCAGACAGCTATTGACAAATGAACAGGTAAGCAAATTCAAGCCAATTATTGACGATCTATTACCCAAACTCGGTGCTTACTTAAACTCCATAGGGCGTAGGTCATAAGACAATGCCCCATGCCCTATGCCCCATGCCCTATGCCCATTGCCCCAGATGATGTCCGATCCAATTCTTTCCACCCTATCAAAACTAGTATCCCTATATGATGGAGTCGCCGAACCTGAAGGTGACAACCAAATGATGGTGCTGCTGACTGCCAACATTGCCAAACAGTTGCACCTGTCCGAAGAGGTGACACTCTCCACAAAAGCCGATGTACCTGGCAGTGTTTTTGTCACCTATCACTCGGAATTGTTGAGTCGATTCTCGCACATTATGGGAAATCGGGGTTCAGTGAGTGCGATCGCTATCAACTACTTAGGCTACCTGAAAACCACCGGATTCGAGAAACAACTCCTGCAAACGCTAAAGCCCCAGAACGGCTTAATTCGTTTCTTGGAGGCAAAACCGGAGACAACCCGTTATCTGTGGTGTCATGTAGCGTATACTGCTGAAGCTGATGAAAAAAGAGTCGGCATGGTTTCCTTCATCATCAACGAACTGACTCAAGTTACTCCCGTCGAAATTGGCGATGCATTGTTTTGGGAATCTGACCGTCTTGTGGTAGAGCATCCAGAAGCAATTTCAGAAAAGTCAGTAGAGGAGATTTCCAGTTTAATTGAGCGCACCTCTGCTCAATTGGTGCAATCTGACCTAAAGAACTGGCAGGCGAAGTTAGCCAGGGCAAAAGCCAGAGATGAAGACCGACTGAAAACATACTACGACACAATCGCTGTGGAAATTCACAATCGGATTCAATCCCGTCAGTTGTCAGGGGAAGATAAAGAAAGAGAACTGGCTCGAATGGAAGCTACTAACAAGGAGCTAGAACGCAAATTGGCAGACTTGGAAGAACGGTATTCTCTGAATGTGGAAGCTTCTTTGTATAGTGTGATGGTGATTCACCTGCCCACAGTTCATATTCAGTGCGAATTGGTTCGCAAGAAAACCAAACGCATCGTCACTGCTGTTTGGAACCCCTTCACCAAAGTCATTGAGCCATTGCGCTGTGAGCGAAGTGGCGTGCCAGTTTATGAGTTTTACCTGGATGATACCAATGCTCAAATCATCGCTGCAACTGCCTGGAACCAGAAATCGTGAAACGAACCGTTGGCTCCTTTGCAGGGATTTACACAGCCATGTACCACACCCCAACCGACACACTGCAGATCATTGATGTGCGCGCGAGCGATCGCGAAACCATATACAAGGCACAAAAAGGTCAGCCAGCCGAAATTAATCGGCTATCCGAAGCAGAAAAAACCTATTGGACTGGAATCGCTGAAGCTAAGAACACGGCTAAGAACCGTTCCCAAATGGAACGTTAAACCCTACAATACGGACCCAAAAGCATTATTGTGAATGTGAACGAGGACGTTTTGGGGCTATGCCGGGTAATGGGTATTCCTAGTAGATGATGTAGCGAAATCTTAAGCCAATGCTGTGCAGCTATCTTGTGAGGTTGTAGTGTGATAGTGCGACCACGCGTGCTTTTTAGCAGTTGGGTTGACTAAGGGAGATAGATCTGGGGTTTTTTTGCAGTGCTGTGTAAAGTTTCTGTTAACCAACTCTTTTTCGGACGGGTTAAAAACTGTTAAACTTCATTCCAAAAAAGTAGACGAAAAACAGTGTCTAATTGGTATAGTGTACTAAGTGACTGGATCCCCATAGTAAAGGTTTCAGATCTTGCGTGGCATTTGGTAGCAGTTACGCTACTATTAAGCCTATTAAGATGATTCCAACATTGCCCACAGTTTTGAGTCAGTAAAGTCAGATATCACCAGCATTGCCCCTGCTTCGTCAAGCTGTTTTTCGTAGAGGGGTGCTGCACCTTGACAAAAGCATCAGTTGCATAGCTCCGCGATTTTATACAGGATCGCTCAACAACTCCAACGCACAATTGCCCTTCCATGTCAGAAGCATCAGTTTACTCCTACTGCTTACTTGCACTCCAACTGACGACATTATTAAAAGAACATGGACTATTCAATCTTTCGCTTGGATTGCGAGTATCCACAACTTCTAGTTTGCCAGATGCAGTTAGATGTGATGTAAATGCACCTTTTACAGACGCAGTTGCACTCCTCTCTGTTAAACTAAGAAGCTTAAAAGAGTTAGCTGGCTCCCATATGTAGGCATCCTGTAGCGAACTGAAGGTAATTCTACCTATAGGACATGAATTCTCAAAATTGAATGATACCAAAAGATTAATGACTGATTCACCATTAGGAGAAGGTACTACTTGAAAAGAAATATCGTATCCTTGTTCAGTTTTGCCAACCCAAGTGCCCTCAAATCTTCCAGTTTGTTTTTTAGGAGTTGGGCTATCGTTCGAGCTTGGAGTTGGAGTTGGGCTATCGTTCGAGCTTGGAGTTGGAGTTGGGCTATCGTTCGGGCTTGGAGTTGGAGTTGGGCTATCGTTCGAGCTTGGAGTTGGAGTTGGGCTATCGTTCGGGCTTGGAGTTCGAGTTGGGCTATCGTTCGAGCTTGGAGTTCGAGTTGCAGTAGTGTCACAACGTACTGTATGAGCTTTATTAATCCATCCTTTGTCTGGCTCACTTATTTCTATAAAAGTACCTTGCTTCATTCCAGTAGTTGTTGCTTTCTCTCTCGGAGAGATTTTCCTAACGATTTTTGCGTTGAGATATGGCTCAGAACGTATGTTTAGACGAGTTTTCACATCAGCAGCAACGCATTTGGGTATTGAAGAATCTTTTATGGGTTTAGGTGCTCGTTCGTAATCCCCAGGAGCAGTATCACAACGTACTATATAAGCTTCATTGATCCATCCTTTGTCTGGCTCACTTATTTCTATAAAAGTACCTTGCCTCATTCCAGTAGTTGTTGCTTTCTCTCTCGGAGAGATTTTCCTAACGATTTTTGCATTTAGATATGGCTCAAAACGTACACCCAGAGCAGTTTTCACATCAGCAGCAACGCATTTGCGTATTGAAGGATCTTTTATGAGTTTAGGTGCTTTGCCAAATTTATCAGCAGAAGAATCACAAGAAAGTACATTGGTTTCATCAATCCAACCTCTGACTGGGGCACTAATTTCTACGAAATTGTCTTGCCGCATTGCGGTAGTTGTTGCTGGTTCTCTCGGAGAAAGATATGCGGCTGGTTGCGAATTATAATCTGGTTGATCGTAAACACTTAGTTCTTTCTCAACATTAGCAGCAACACAACTTGGAACTGGAGTAGGTTCAGGTTTAAGGACTTGATCGGGAGTTTGTTGAGGACTTAATGTTGAAGGTAGCGTTTCGGGAGGAGTTTTGGGGGAGAGATTTGTTTTGACTGATAATAAAACTCCACCTACGCCGAGCAAGCCACCTGTAACTAAAGCAGGTACAAGAGCTTTTTTGAAAATTTCTGTCCAAGGGGAAGGTTGAGGAGGGCTTGGGTCAGGTGGTTCTGGAATTGGGGGAGCAGTGGGAATCTTTAAATTCAAATGATGTTGAGTAAGTTCCGCACCACGCGAGTCTCCCAGTTCTTCTCGCAGCTTGAAGGCTTTACTCAGTAAGTTCCTTGCCCTAAAACTTTCACCCAGGCAAAAAGAACGAACTCCCATTTCATGAGCAGCCCACGCGATCGCAGTTTTATTGCCTGAGTTTTCCGCTGCTTGCTGATACCATTGAAGTACCCGATCCTGAAGTTCCCACTGTCCTGATAAGGCTAATGCACTTTCAAAAGGCTTTCCAAGCATCAGCACATTGTTCCATCGACCCTGCTCAACTGACCACTGTAATAAATGGGAAACTGCTTCAGATTCTTGTTTCAACTCTTCAGGGATTGCCTGTTGTGCCCACTTCGTGAAAAAGGATACAGCCCGTTCCAAATAAGGTGTTAGATTCTCCATCTGTCGGACAGAAATCAGCAAATTTGTGCTTAAGCTGTAGCGAGAGCCTTCCTGCTGCACAAGGTGCATCTTTTCCAATATGTCAAGGTCTGCTTTTGTGCCTTGAACTTCTGCGATCGCGGATGCTTGATTCGCTGTGAGTGCAATTCCTCCTAAAGCCGCCAGTGCAGCTATAACTGAACGCTGTCGATGGCTGAGGGGTTTGAGCAGTTGTTCAATTCGAGCTTTTTGTGATGTATTATTTTGAACTCGACCCGCGACATCCGCCAAGCATTCCTTGTTCTCGCGCACTCCTGCAAGCTGTTGAAGAATCTCAAGCGGGTATCCGCTAAGACTCGTACAAAGTGCTTCGGCTGCTATTTGTTCTCGATCCGTGAGTGATCGACCTAACTCACGTTCTATCAACGCTAATGCACCATCCTGTGAAATTCCACCCACCTGAATGGGTTGACCCTCCCACAGATGACGCTCAACAGATGAGAATACGTAAACACAATTTGGTGCAATTTCCCACAGCTTTTCAATATCCTTGCGGGATAAACTTGAGTTGTCCAAGATTACCAGGGCACGCTTGTTCTGCAAATCCTGCCGAACTCGAACAGTTGAGGGCTTGAAATAGGGTTCACTTTTGTAGAACGCATCAAAGAGCCGTTGCTGCATATCTTCAACAGGCTCTTGCCGACGTAAGTGAAAATAGATCACTCCATCTGGAAAAAGCTGCTGAGACTTAGTAATCGAATGGTGAGCAAGATGCCGTAAAAGCACCGATTTACCGACTCCTGCTGCTCCATAAAGCTCAATGGTTTGAGATGCTTCAAGGGCAGCGATTATCTGCTCCATTTCCGTTTTACGCCCAAGCAAGTCTGGGAAAAACTTAGGACGCAATTCAATAGGAGTTGGTAGAGCCGTTACACGAGGCGCTTGCTCTGGCGGAAGAATATTAACCACGCCCCCATAAGGTGTAATTTCATAGCTGAAGAAATGCAGAATATTGTTGTCACCCTGAACATTATTGAAGACATTTTTATTGCCTGAAATCTGAATATCACCAATAATTTGTTGTCGAGTCGGTTGATTCTGGGAATTGTGTTGAGGCATAGTTACACCAGCCCTGCTTTTGCAAGCAGTTCAGTAACTTTCGTTACGGGTTCTGCTAAAGTGACAACACCTGCTAGGGCTTGTTTAAGAGCCACGATCGCTTCATCAACAATACCCTTATTCGGTTTTAGTTGCTGTAACTCAGTTTCAATCACGCTAATTGGGATATTTGTCATCATTTTCTGTGTTGAATTGAGCGCATCATTGATAACAATCGCGTTTTCGAGTTGCTTTAGTGCAGCGATCGCAGTTTGGAAATCAGATGATGTGCTTGCAGACTGACTAATGGTTTGGGAGACAGTATTGCCGTCACCTTGGATGGCATGGAAAGGATTATTACTGCCGTTAATTTTGACATCGCCAACGATCATTGACTTATGTGGAGTAGGTTGGGGTGATTGTTTAGGTGTAGTCATTGCTTCACTGGAGAGTTGAGATGTGGAGAAGAGGTTGGCAGCGCCTTGGCGAATCTTTTGAACAGGAGTAGTGGCTTCGAGGTTGCTGTCAAGGCGCAAACAGGTTTTAGCCCAATCAAAGGCATCCTGAAAGGAGCTACCCTCGGCAAGAGCAGCGTAAAATTTAGGCGCAAACCGTATAGCGGTTTGGTCACTAATTGGTCGATTCATGCCTATGACGCAATCAATCTGTTGGTAAATCGCTTCGGCTTGTTTCTCAGAATAACAGGCGTTAAGAAAGACGCATTTGACACTTTTCTTGGCAAGCCTAAACATCTCAATCAGAGCATCGTCAGGAACAAGTTTGAGCTTTCCGTTCTTGTCTTCAAAAACTAAACCATTTTCGCCAGTACCGTGACCAGAGAAATGAGCTAAGTCTGGATTGTGCCGCTGGATTGTGGCACTTAAGTCATCGACTGTTACAGCACCTCTACTAATGATTTCAAACTGATCGCGAAGGGTTGATTCCTGCAATGCATCTTCAATTTCGCTAACTTCTCGCTCCAATTGAAGGTGAGCAGTGTTGACGGGATTGGCAGTAAGGATAAGAATTTTGATACGAGGCACGCTATTAGCTCCTTTTGAAGCAGATTCAATTTGACGACGGCTAGCAACAAGCATAAGTGGATGCCGAGCAGCATTTGCCATTTCTATTACTGCATCCACGCAATGAATACTCATTGGTCCAATACCCAACTGTACTGTTGCCCTTTGTTTAAGGGACATATTTAATCGCTTTAGTGCCTTGCTCATAATGTTTAATACGATGATGGTTTTTTACTGCGATCGCATCTCTAATAATCATCAAAGCAGATGGCTCACTGAGTTGTTCCTGAAATTACTGAGAAAGAGGCTTAGAAATTACTGACTTTTATCTGACTTTGATCTGGTATAATATACTTCTATAAACTAAATTAGTTTGCTCAAGAGGCATCGTGTCACGATCTCTAAGGGTGCGTCCGGAGTGTGTTAAGAAAGCAAAGTCGGCTGTAAGGAAAGAATTCGTAACTCAGCAAGCTTTAGCAGAGAGTATAGGATACTGTTTAGATACAGTTAGCAAATTCCTCAATGGCAAACGAGTTGACCGTCTATACTTCTTAGATCTGTGCGAAAAATTGGGGTTGAACTCGCAAGAGATAGCAGATTTGGATACCTCTGCTGGGGAAGAAGTAAACAACTGTACTCAACAACATCTCGAACAAGGAAATTCACCTGATGTCTCCTTTAGTACTTATGAACTAGAGGAGGGTGACTACATTTTTGCGCGAGACTCTACTTCGATGGAGCATTTAGAAAATGAAGGCTTTGCACTGCCTGAAAAAATAGCGCCTGTAAGGAATTGGGTGGGGAGGTCAAGGGAACTTGACACTTTAAAATCTCAGATTCTTAATCCACAAACTAGGGCAATTACTATCACAGCTATGTGTGTTGTTGGTTTAGCTGGTATTGGTAAAACCACCCTTGCCAGTAAGCTAGTTCGCCAACTATACTCCGAAAACGCCTCTTTTGTCGCGGCAACCTGGGAATCCCTGCGTTCTGTCACTGGTATACCACCGCGATTTGATGGAGTTATGGATTCTCTGCTACTGACTCTTTCCAGTGGCGAAATTACACCTGCCGTGACGCTTCAGGATGACTATTTCAAAAAGACCGAACGACTGGTGAAGTTACTCAGAGATAAGCCATGCCTCATAGTGCTGGATAATGTTGAAACAATTTTAAAAACTAAACAAGCAAAGCGGGCAGGTTATTTTGCTGATGAGTATACTGAGTATACTTGGTTATTTAGGCAGCTAGTAGAAACGGAGCATCAAAGCAAAGTAATTTTTACTAGCCGAGAATCTCTAGCACAATTGCAAGGACGAGAAACCTATACCTTAAGTCTAGGTGGACTAGATCAACAGTCTGCTGTCACCTTGCTGCGCTCTTTTGATTTTACCGCTAACTCAGAAGAATTAGCAGAGCTAGCAAAACGCTATGAAGGACATCCCAAAGCCCTAGAAATTGTGGCAGCAGTGATTCAGGAAGAGTTTAATGGACAGGCTGGCAAATTTTTGCGAGACCGCAAATGGTTGCTAATTCGAGACCTTGATAGTTTGATTGATGAAGTAATTAATCGCCTTAGTGATGAAGAATCTATTTGTATAAGTCAAATTTCTGTATACCAAACGCCAGAATACCCACTTTTCTACGATGGAATTGCTGCCCAAATGCCAGAGACAAGCGAACGTGACCTGAAGGAGAACATTATTCTAGCACTGAAACGTAGACAACTGTTGAACTACAACCATGAACATCAATCTTTTCAGATACACCCTTTGGTACAAGAGAAAGCCTCTTATCTCCTTAATCATGAATCCTCCCGCACGGCTCATCGTAGAGCATACGGCTATTTTTTCAGCATTGCTAAACTAGAGGCTGAGTGGAAAGAGTTTGAGGATGTCAAGCCCCTGCTGAGAGCCCACTATCATGCTTGTCAAGCACAAGATTGGGATGAAGCCGCATCTGCAGTTTTTAAAGCTTATGAGTATCTTCGACAGTGTAGTCATTTTGAGCTACTGATTAATTTATATGAGACTCTAATACCAGATAATTGGAAAGATGGAGAGCAATTAATAACTTCTCCTTATTGTCATATTGATATTTTATGCAATTTGGGTTATTTACATCATTGTTTGAGGCAATATAAAATTGCACTTGAGTATTTACAACATAGTTTGTCTTTGTCTCGTTTAGTTAAAGAACGCCAAAGAGAAGCAAGATCACTATTAAATGTAGGACTTAATTATTTAGATGTATACAACTCAGAAATAGCTCTTGAATATTTACATAAGTGTTTAAAAATTGTTAATAGCATCAAAGATTATACTATTAAATGTAAAGCTTTAGAATATATTGGAGTAGTATATCATCAAAAACAAAAATATGATATAGCACTTATTTTTTTTAAAAAATCCTTAGATATTGCACGTCAAATAAGTTCTAAAGAGGCTGAAGGCATTGCTTTCGGTAATTTGGGAGGAACATATATAGAAAAAGGTGAATACGGTCTTGCTATTAAATACTTAGAAAATTACTTAAAAGTTTCTAGAGAAATTAAAAACTTAAGATGCGAGGAGTATGCGTTGCATAATTTCTCTATAGTTTATAATTATATTGGTGATTATCGAAGTGCCATAAATTTTACCCTAGAAAGTAGAAAAATTTCCCTCAAGATAAATGATAGAGAATATGAGGGTAGGTCAATAAGAAATTTGGCTATAGCCCAAAGAGGATTAGGTGAATATCAAAATTCTATCAATTCATTTAAAGAATACTTAAAGATTGCTCGTGAACTTAGTAGCCTTTATCATGAAGCAGATGCTTTGTATCAGTTAGGAATAACTCAGAGAGACATGATACAAAATGATTGTAATATTGTAAATATTATTAATGAAGCTATTGCAAATCTTAAAGAAAGTTTGAATATTTTTCAACAAATTGGTAATCGTGCTGAAGAAGCTAGAGTGCTAATAGAGCTAACCAAGTCCTGCCGCCAAACTAATACTGTATCCCAGGAAGACTTACAAAATTATCTAAACCAAGCCGAGCAGATTTGTATAGACCAACAGCTACCGCTATTGATAGAAGTTCGAGAAATGAAAGCGGATTGTCAGAATAATTGCTGGGTAGAGAGGAACACGTCACCGTGTCCTCCGTCGGGTAAGGGTGAAATGAGCATTACCTAATTGGTACATCTGGTTGAGACCGTTTGTGACAGGTTAAGACCGCTCGCTGTGCGCCAAAGTAAGTTTTGCACGAACTCCCGCATAACTCCGTTTTAAGTAAAACCATTAATTGCGAGATACCGCTCACGGTATTTTAACTTTGCCATTTTCTTAGCATGCCGCTTCGTCCATTGCCGCATTCGGGGTACAGCAGGCACATCCTGAAACTTCTTTTGATACCGCTCTATCCCCATAATTAAGGCGATCGCGCTGGCAATCTGCTTACAGCAAGACTCTGGATACCGCACCACCTGTTCTTCTGCAAACCGAATTACAATCCAATTGCCCTCCAAAAAGAAAGAATTGCGTTGAGAATCTTGGGGCTGGTCTACACAGTGAGTCGGCTTTCTTGAATTGTAAGCGTAAGGTTCATCAATTTCACAATCAATAGCGAGTCCAATCTCATCAAATAAAATCGCAAAGTCGATGCTATAGGAATACTCTGTCCCGTCTATCGGAAACCTCAGCTGAGTTTGTACCCGCCCCGGAAAATGCCGCTCCAGAACTTGTTTGAATACAACCTCAGATGCGCCAGTTGGTGCATCACTCACACCGTCCGGTTTTCTCACTCGATTGTGGAGAGTGAGTTTGAGCTTTTTTAGTCGTTGTTGTAGGAACTGCCTTTGCTTTAAGTCCCCACGATTCACGACATGGGGAGCAGATAATTTTTCATTTTTAATGTTAGTTGAATGTTCATTAACACTCTTCTTAGTTGAAGAATTTGAGAAAAAGCGATTTATATCTGCTTTCAAAAGTTGATAAAGCAAGAACCCACTCCCAATTGCCCCACCTCCTAACACCATCCACCCCCAATCTCCAAAAACCCCCAGAATGTTTAACACCATCAAGCTGGCATATCCCATCACAATACAGGGATAGAAAAACCAATAATTTTGATGCTCGACAGTGCGAGCATCCATCAATTTTTTGGAGGTTTCAAGGGGTAGCGATTGCGCTGCGCGCACGCTGCGCGAACGTACCTTGACCACGCCGACTACCCCTGGTTCCACAGTTGGTGGCATTGGATTATCTGCTATGAAGTCAACCAGCAGCTTTGGGTAGAGGACAACGGGATAGCTCATGACGCAAATGCATTTCTTACTTCTCAAACTCGCGCTTATCCGCTGGCACTACCCACACCAAACAAAATCCCGACTTAGCCCGCCGACCGTCCAAATTCAACACCACTTTCAGCCTTTGCACATCTTTAACACATTCTTTATTATCCAAATATCCCCGATTCCACTGCATGAGATTACGGGCAAACTTCCCTTCCCCTGACTCAGCCCAGCGCAGTGTTTCGGCTTGGCTTAAAGTCAGGTGACGTGGTCCAGTTGGATCGAACCCACCAGCCAACCAGGGAGGAATGCTCATGCCCATGATGAACCCGACACTCAGTATCGCTAAAAGTAAGCCAGCAGCGGGAACCAAGGAAGTGAGCAATCTTTGCCCTTCAGAAATCTGAGCTTTACGAATCAATTCCCCAGCTGCCTTAGCGATCGCTAATTTCTGACGCTCTACGGTTGCTGACTCGACTAATTCGAGGTTACGAGCCAGTTCACGGCTCCAGTTCTTAAATAGCTGCTCTAAAGTATCCGGGGCATCTTCAAGCAACACTTCCAACCTGCCCGTTGCAGCTAGAACGAGGAATAAGGGGTCATCAGGTTCTAACCCAGTCTTATGAACGATGTCCAAGACTTTGCCCTTGAATTCATCGCCGTAGCCCTCAAGTGCAGCATCTAATCGGCTCTTATTGACTGACTTTTCACCCGATAGCTCAAATTCACTCCCCATCACGGCAGTAACCCCACTTTATCCAACTCGCCATGTGCCTGTTTCAAAAATGAATGCACCCGCTGAGTTCCCAATACCCCCAGCTTCTGGGTGTAATTCTTTGCAGCAGCAAAAGTGAGCTTTTCTTCTAAGAGGATATCCCGCTCTCGAAACGACAGTTTAGGAAAGATAACTTGCTTGACTTTATACTTAGCGATCGCACTTTTTAGTTCTGGCTTCTCTAATACCCGCTCCCACTCATCACACATCGCGTAGTTCTTCACCAAAACATGAGTAATCGTGTCCTCAAACTTGTCAAGTGATTCCATAAATAACTTCACACTGTCATATGCCCCAGTACAGACGAACCATTTGACTACTGCCACATCATATTGAGCGCTGACTTCAAGAACACTGTTGCGTGAAATCCATTCGTTGACGAGGGGATAAACCTGCGCCGGGAGATTCACAACCACTGATTGAGTTAATGCCAAATTAAAAATCTCGTCAGCATCATAAGATTTTTTCTCATCTTCACTAAATGAGGCAGTTATGGCTCCATCCGGGTAAACTTCACTTACATCGGCATTTGTGCGATCGGCATCTACCAGCGTTAGCTTCATTTGCTTATCTATAGCGTACTGCATCAAAGTTCTGGCAAACAACGACTTACCAACTCCTCCCTTCTCGCCATCGATAAGGTGAATTTTAGTCGGGGTTTTGGGATTTACCAAAGCTTCTTTTGAGCCATTTTCTGCATCCAGTTCACTTGTAGGAATGGCGCTTGTTCCAGCCCTAGATTCTTGATGTTCCTGATGCTCGTTTAAGCCATTTTCTGCATCTAGTTCACTTGTAGGAATAACGCTCGTTCCAGCATTAGACTCTTGATGTTCCTGATGCTCGTTTAAGCCATTTTCTGCATCCAGTTCACTTGTGGGAATAGCGCTCGTTGCAGCATTAAACTCTTGATGTTCCTGATGCTCGCTACCTTCAACTTTCTCATTTAAAGGTTGCGACGTTTTCGGATTTTCTAGTTTCAATTGCTCAACTTGCTTATCTATTGGTTCAGTCTTTTTTGTTCGTGGCATCGTCTTATCCAAAAAGTTCTTGACTATCTAAATACAAATTCCTTTTCGAGCCGCCCTCGAAACTCGCGGATTCTTCCCTACTCTCACCATTCGTGGAGATATTCTTAACAGTTGGTGGCGTGGAAGCATACACCACTGGAGCCATCACTTCTCGAAAAGTTGAATTTTGGACGGTTGGACTCTCTAACCGAAATGCAGCCCTCAGATAACTGATGTGTTTCTCCAAAGCATCCACACAGCCGAGTGCAACTAACCGCAATTCCTCTGGGGGTAAATTCCCTCGCTCTTGGTAAGCCAGCGCTAACCAGCACATTGACAAAGTTTCTAGCACTGTTTTCTTCAGCACCCGCATTTGAGAACAATTGAGATAACTCAGAACCACCCCATCAGGACTATCGGCATAAGGCGTATATCTTAGAGTCAGGTTTAACCTTTTTCTGGTTTGCCCACTCATACAATTGCCGCCTCCCGTTCTTGGAGATAAAGAAACAACCCGAATCCATCGAGCAGTCGAAATGCCAGCGCCGTTGTATTGGGATGATCGGCGAATATTGTGGTTTGTACCTGCTTCATTAATTCATCCCCCCAATATGTCGGTGTACCAGAGAAATATTCTTGCAATTCCTTCTTGAAGTAATGTGCTGCACCACCACACAAAATGACCTCTGCCACATTCAACTGCGGTTGCAATGTTGTATCCAACCATGCACTGAGCCGTCGCCAGTATTGGGTTCGCGACGACGCAATCGCACTGGTAATTACCCTTACTTCTTCAGCCTTGAGATGCTCATCTCGACTTTGTGCCAATGCTGCAATCGCGCTTTGGGTTTCACTAATCGCAGCACCTGCACTAAAAATTGCCTTCGTGAGCGTGTCCGCATTTTGTCCACTTGTTCGCCGCACTACCATCTCAACCATTTGGTGAAAGCCCAAATCTGTTGTCGTGGTATGAATGTGGTTCAGCTTGCCCTCTATAAATACCAAAGCACTTGTGTTCCGATGCCCAAACATCAGCGTGGCAATTGACCGGGAACGAAACCAGTCCAACCCTTTGGTACTAAGCCGACTCATCGCTAGTCCACTTCCTTCGGGACGGCATTCAAAGTGTTCTAGCTTGACTCGTAACCGCTCATCCCTAAATGTGTAATTCTTCAAACTTGCCCGCAGCAGCCTTTCAAAGCGCTCTCTGTCTGGATATTCATTCCAAGGCAACAACACCGCCAACGACACAGAAAACTTTGTTGGCAGTCCCAAAATTTGCTTAATTGCTCCAACTGCTGCCAGCACCTTGTACACCGCTCGTTCGTACTTCAGTTCCCGCATTCCCGCATCTGCCAGAAACTCCCGTGCAAGACATCCCACCACAAAACACTTGTTATCTACTACCCCCCAAGCTTCTGCTTCAGGGCGGGGATGACCAATGCGGTTTGACACATAGCTTTTCATTGCCTCATGTGTCACTAAGATGACTTCCGGTTGCATCACCAGCAGATTTGGTGTTTTTTCGTCCCTAACCTGGTACACCACTTTATTTAATGAAGCACCAGGGTCAAAGCTCATTGTTAAGTCCGTCATCCGTTTGTCATGTTTGTTATGTGTATTCTCAACTACTCATTGATAACTTGCATGACTTTTCTTTTACCTCAGAACAAAGTTAGAGGTACACTACGGAGGTTTTTTTGTATTTAAATTTACTTTTGTCCAATGGCTACTGTTGTTATTTTTTGTTTTAATGTGTTGCTATTGTGTTTTGATTGTGTGTCATTATTGATATAATATTGTTCTTAATCTGTCTATAGATTGACCTTTCATTAGCTTGATTGTGCTTTGATTGTGACAGTACATAATTCATTCCCATATCATTCACTCACACATAATTAACCAACACTGCAACATCGACTTTTTGATATCTACCAAACACATATTTGTCACTTTTTTCACTCAATTATCAACTAAAGTGCCATTGGCTTTCGAGTAGCCTTAGACTGACTTGTGGGTTTGTGGACTCACTCCACAATTTTTGCCCTCACGGGCATCGCTCCGCTAAAATTGTTCCGTTCGTTTCGTCTTTCCAACCACCCCAAAACCAAACGCAAAATTCAACCGCTCTTTGAGCTATTACGGGAGTGTAGGCTTGCATCTTTGATACACAGAGGTTAGAAAAGAATTGCCTACGACTGTATCTTATGGCTTACACGGTTTGTCGCATTCAGAAGATTAAGGATTGGGGAACTCTGGCTGGTAGTGAACTACACACCACCAGAGAGCGGAATACGCCCAATGCAGATCCAGCCATACATAACATTCGCCTCATTGGGTCTAAGTCAGATCCAGACCTAGCGACGATATTCAAAGCGAAAATTGGCAATCAGAAAATTCGCTCCAATGCAGTACTGGGTGTTGAATTTGTCCTGAGTGCCAGTGCTGAATACTTCCGTCCCGATGACCCATCCATCGCCGGAACGTATAACCAAAAGCGTTTGGACGACTTTGTAGATGCAACGACAAAGTGGCTTAAACAATCATGGGGCGATCGCGTTGTCCGCTCTGAGTTGCACTTAGATGAGGCTACTCCCCACATTCACGCCTACCTGGTGCCACTGGATGAAAAAGGCAAGCTCAACTGTCGAGCGCTGTTCGGTGGAACCCGCAAAAAACTGTCTGAGCTTCAAGATAGTTTTGCAGCTGCTGTTGCTCATCTGGGGATAGAACGGGGCATTAAAGGTAGTACTGCCAAACACACCAAGGTTAAAGAATATTACGCTTCCGTTAATCGCCAATCCCTTAACTTGGACTTGGAACAAACTCTACCGACTGCCACAGAAACTGAGAGTGCGATCGCCTACCAAGAGCGCGTCAAGGAAACTTTGCAACCATCACTCGACATCATTAACCACCAGCTTTCAGACCGTGCTGCGGCACTAAAACGTTATCAGGACATGGAGCAGAAGGCAAGAGCGTCTGAAAAAGAAAGGCAGAAGCTGGAGCAGCGCATACAGGAATTAGAAGCAGAAGTTTTTCAGTACAAGAAAGAACTACAAGCGCTGCGAGACTTGCCTTTAGAAGATGTTGCTTACAACTTGGGACTAGATCCAGACTACAAGAATAAGCATAAGTGGAAGGGTCACGGTCGCATCATCAGCATTACCGACTCCAAGTTCTACGACTTCTCAGGTGAGCACAAAGGTGGTGGTGGTGCAATTGACTTGGTGATGCACGTTAAGGAATGTAGCTTCCGACAAGCTGTGGCGTGGCTACGAGATTGCTTTGGAGAATCGGGAATGATAGGCGCTGTAACTCTTCATGCACTCAATGAAGCCCAACAAATTGCGCTCCTAGAGCCAGTTGCCACATTTACTCCCCCAGCGCCGGATGAGAAAGGGTGGCAGGCAGTGCAACACTACCTGACAAGGAAGCGCAAACTAAGTGAAAACTTAGTGCTCTTATGCCACGAACGCGGATTGGTTTATGCTGACTCTAAACAAAATGCCGTGTTCATCATGCGCTCTCTGGACGGGGATGTGACAGGAGCTTTCTTGAGAGGAACAGTCGGTCAGGATAACACTTTCATGGGTTTTGCTGCTGGCACAAAGCGGAACGCTGGTTGGTTTTATGTGCAAAGTGGCGGAACCGAAGATGATGCGATTCAAAGAGCGGTGCTAACCAAATCCCCGATAGATGCTTTGTCTGTATCTGTGCTACAGCAGCCGCAACAGCAAAGAACTCTGTACCTCGCAGTCGATAGCGCTCGAAGCGTACCAGTGGAGTTTTTGAGAAAGATACCAACAGTGGTTGCTGCTTACGATAATGACACCGCTGGAAACGAAACGGCAAGACTTATCAAGCAGCTTTTGCCGCAAGCTACCAGGCTCAAACCAAAAGCCAAGGATTGGAACGAGGAATTGGATAAGCGTCTCTACTTTGAGACACAGAGGCGACAGCCGCAGCAAGAACTTTGACACTCTGCGTTCCTTCCGCAGATTCTTGCATCGTTTATTTTTAACTAAGCGAGGAAAATTGAGTTGAACTGCGATTGTCACCGTGCCCTGATGAAGTTAAAATCCACTCAACCCAAAATTGTCTGCCCTAATGCCAAAAGCGTCTGCTTTTTGCTAGGAATGGATAAATCATTGATAGGATACCATTTCTTACATCAGCTAGTGTTCAACAGCTTTTCACAATGCCCAAAACATATATCATCCCTGTAAAGTCAGTAGCCCAGCTTCATTCACACAGGAGCCACAAGTTTTTTGTGGCAGCAGCTCTTGTTGATAGCTTCCCCACAGATCTACCCCTTACCCCAAATATCAGAGAGCCTAACAAAAAGGCTGCGACCTTCAAAGATATCTTGGAGACTCTCAATTCTGCTCCCGAAAAATTCTTCGATAGAAACAATGGGATTAAGATTTCTGCCTATAAGGTAAAGATTCAGAAAACGTCTTCAACAGAAGAACTGCACGTAGAATGTTTAGAAGACTCAGAAGGATATACTCAATTTGGTATTTACGATGGCGGTCACACGATTGCAGCATTTAATACCGCGAGAACATTAGGCATAGACTTAAAAAAAGCTTCAGTCAAAGTGGAAATAATTTGTGGACTTCCAGAAGAAGAAGTCGCAGTCAATGCCCTGACAGCCAATACATCATCACCTGTAGATACACGCTCTCGAATTAATGCTAGAGGTGGCTATGATTTCATCAAAAAGTTTCTAGAACAACTGGAAGATTCAGAAGAAACTCAATATAAAGTAGCCTATTATCAAAACCAAAGTGGAGTTCCAAAAGACCCACGGTGCTCTGTGCAGCATTTATGTAAAATTCTCATCTGTTTAGACAGGGTAAAATACGACTACAGCAAGTCTGGCAAGAGTCAGCATCCATCCAGTCTCTGTGTCCCGCAATTTCTCTCTCCTAAAGAAATTGAAAAGCTACAAAAGTTATTGCCTTTACTTCCTCAAGGATTATGGGTAGAGAAACAACTGTATAAATTCATAGAAAAATACATCACTAATCCCGCAGTGAAAGGAAACTGCAACCTAGCATCAATTTCTGTAAATGGCAATTCACTGCTAGCAGACGGCAGTGCCTTTGGCTTCAAAGCTCCAGCAGTACTATCTTTGCCAGTCATTGCTGCTTTTAGAGTATTTTTAGATGAAAACTATGAGTGGACACTTCCATTTAATGAGTTTGCGCCCGTAGTACTTAATAAATTGTGGGAGAGATTGAGAAGTGAGTTAAAAAATGAGAAAAGCAAAGGAAATAATGCGATTGGCACTACTTTGTACCGTCAGGTAAGCTTCTGGAGTAGTTTGTGTAACACGTCTTTAGAAGAAAAAAACAGAATTCTAGAAAGGATAACTAAGGAAATGAGAAAACAAACCACACCACCTGTTTTGAATTTAGTGCCTTAGCGAGAATCTTGAGCCGTCCATCTTACAGTATCGGTGATAGTTTCCTCGCAAATAATTCCACATCAACACTGCTCACGCGCTTTGTAATGACGTGGGGATGATTTTTGCTGTTCGCGAAGCATTGCTTGGATGCTGCTTGGGGTGGTTTTCTTGAAATTCTTTCCTGGGTGTGTTGGAAACGCGGCATGTACTTCGCTAAAGTTAACCCCAATGGAACTAGCCAAACTTGTCCTCATCTTTTCACGCGGAGGGTGCGGCACGCATCGACTGTGTCGCCTGCGTTCTCAGGAACATTGGTTTTTTAAAGTACGCTTTTGATGTACATCACCACCCAGAAAGAGGAATTTAGCTATGCTTACATTAATGCGATCGCATCTGAGAAAAGGGCTATTCATTCCAGATAGCCCCAGACCGTTAGATTTGCTTGGCGTTGATGTAACCATTACAGGACTTGTCTGTCCATAAAGCTTTTATTCAACAGCTCTTGTAAAGCTAAAGGAAAGAACGCAAAATCTTTCCATAACTACTCATAAATTCCATGAAAGCACGAATGCGAGACGAAACAAAGCGTCTATCGAGATACGCAACCCAAATAGGTGTTTCGTCCGGGCGATACGGCTGTAAAACTTCTGACAACACACCATTTTGTATCGCTTGGGCTGCCATAAATGAAGGCATTTGACTGATACCAATTCCAACCATAGCAGCTCGTGCCACTGCTTCGCCATCATCAAAAACTAACTTGCCATTCGCATTAAACCGCTCGACTTTACTATTAATTGAGAAAAACCAAGGAACTGTTCGCCCTGTGTCACGGTTGCGGAAGTTCAAGCAGTTATGCTCCTCTAACTCCTGGGGATGTTCTGGCTTGCCGTAGCGTGCAAAGTAATCCTGAGTACCGCAAACCATAAGTTGATACGTGAAAATACGTTGAGCAATCAGATTGGCACTATCAGTAAGTGTACCTGTACGGATAACAACATCAATCCCTTTCTCTGCTAAATCTACCGCACGGTCATCAAAAGTAACTTCTAGGCTGATTTCGGGAAACTTTTGCATAAATTCGCCAAAGGCATCTATTAAACACATTCGTCCCAAAGCCACTGGAACGCTAACTGTTAAACGTCCTTTTGGTGTTTCTTGGTTTCCCTGAATTTCTGCCGCCAGTTCATCAAGTTCTAACAGCAAACGCTGACAACCTTCATAAAATCTGATTCCGTCGGGGGTGAGGCTGATACTGCGTGTCGTGCGGTGCAGCAACTTGACTCCCAGTTGTGCTTCCAACGGGGTGAGTTTGAGCGTTGGGACAAGGTTATTGCCCAGGACGTAGAAATTTATAGCCCTGGCTATTGGGGTGGTAAAGGCATCGATGCCTTAAAGACTTGGGGTGGTGAATTTTTGAAAGCACTTCAACCCCGAATTGACCTGGTTGATGAGTTTGAAGGTAGCGATCGCGCTTTTGTGACGGTGAACTTAAATTGGAAGCATGTTGAACCCTTCTTCGACCTCAAGCCTACGGGACGCGAGGGAACCTCGATTGAAACATTTATCCTCACCATTAAAGATGGTAAAGTTGTTCGCTTTGGTGTTGCTGACAACACTCTCGACCTCGCCATTTACTTATGGGAGCGCGGTTGGGCACAAGCTCACAATGTCCATCCGGAAGTTATTATACAGGGAATTGAGCGACGCGCTTAACGCTGGTCTTATCTGAGTAAATTTAGCTACAACAAATCTATTTCTTTCTAAAAATCATTTCGCTACAACAAGGAGATTTATCATGACTACAACCACTCAAATTTATCGCTTCCATCAGTATGGTGGTCCTGAAGTATTGCAACTCGAAACTGTACCGACACCGCAACCTGGTCCTGGGGAACTCCGCGTTAGGGTACAGGCAATGAGCTTAAACCGCGCTGATTTATTGTGGATGGCAAATACTTACGTGGAAACGCCGACATTGCCTTCACGAGTTGGCTACGAAATTGCGGGTGTTGTGGAAGCTGTTGGTTCCGGAGTTACCGAGTTTAAGGTGGGAGACCGAGTCAGTTCAATTCCAGCCTCCTCGATCAGTGACTATGCCAACTTTGGCGAAACAGCTATCTTACCAACACGGGGACTGATGAACACACCGGATAGTTTCACCCCCGCACAGGGCGCTGGATTTGCCTTTGCATATTTTACAGGTTATTTTGCTTTGCTGGAAATAGGACGGTTGCAGCCTTACCAAACAGTTCTCATCACTGCCGGAACTAGCACAACTGGACTAGCTGCAATTGCAATGGCGAAAAAGATTGGTGCCAAAATTATCGCCACAACGCGCACCAGTAAAAAGCGGGATATATTGCTGAATGCGGGTGCCGATTATGTCATCGCTACTGAGGAAGAAGATTTGGTCACCCGCGTTATGGAAATTACCAACGGTCAGGGTGCCGATGTGGTCTATGATGCTGTAGCTGGCTCCCTGAGTGAAAAACTGGTGCAAGCAACAAAAATTCGCGGACATTGGATTGTCTACGGCTTACTTGATGCGGACAATCTAGGTGCGTTTCCATGGTGGGGGGTGGCGACTCGTAGCGTCCAGTTCCACTTCTACAAAGTGTTTGACTTCACGGGCAACCAAAATCTGGGACTATCGGGGGATGAAGCTGCCTTTGCACGGGCAAAAGCCTTTATTGCTGCGGGATTGGCGGATGGTTCTTTCCCGATTATCATTGACCGCGAATTTCAAGGACTAGAGAGTCTACCGGATGCAATGCGCTACATGGCATCGAATCAGGCGGGTGGAAAGATTGTGGTGACGCTGTAGCAGTTTTGGCATTTTATGTATTCAGTTCCGTTTAGTGTAAGCTATATCCAAATGCTCCATTGCTTTGCGCTTAGTTTCCTCCCCACGTCGGTCATACTTTGCAGTCGTCGAAGGGCTGGCGTGTCCGGCTAATTTTTGCACAGTTACAATATCCACCCCGCTATCGAGCAAGTCCGAGCAAAACGTCCTTCTAAAATCATGGGGGCTGAAACGCTCAACACCAGCTGACTCTGCCCTTTTTCTCACAATCATCAGCACCGCTTGCGGTGTCATCCGCCGCCATTGTAACTCTCCCCCTTTGCGGATGGGAAGCAGCAATGGTCCTGGTCGTTTGCCACGGATAACAAGCCAATCTTCCACTGCCGCTATTGTAGTTGATGGCATATACACCGTGCGGTCTTTTCCGCCCTTGCCACCAAGAATCTCCAAAGCACCGCTCGTGGCATCAAAATCTTTCAAATGTAAATTGACTACCTCTTGTCGCCGCAGCCCGCAGCGGAGTATAGCAATTAACGCCGCATCACGAGCGCCAACAGGCGCTTCATCTGCAGTACAAACCTGCATCAGTGCTGTGATTTCCTTTGTCGTTAGCGCCCTGCCTTGGAGTCTTTTTTTAACATTGATGCTCGGCAAATCCACTGCCTTTCGGTAGTCAATTGCATCCATCAAATCCAACTTAAACGCTTCTTGCAGCACTCGGCGCAACGCACACAACATCTTATTTGCCGTCGCAGGAGCGTGTTTTTTCATCAAGGCAGAGCGGACTGCGGCTGTGTGCTGATATTTTAGCGCTCCCCAGTTGAGGGTCATTGCATCACATTCCCCATTGGTTAGTAATGATGCGATCGCATTTAAGGCTTGTTCCATCGTTGGTCTTGACCCAGGAGCAAGAGAATCCAGATACACCGCAGCTGGATGTAAGGTGAGCGGCAATGGCTCGCCCAAAACCAATGACTTGACTGCCCCAGAACGCATTTATTTATCAGAAGTGATATTCTAGTAAATAATTCTCCCACGGTTCGTGCATCGCCATTGCTATTAGTCAAGTATTGGTTCGCATTTCTTTATAGTTGTGAGAGAGTATTTTCACCTGATTGGGTGGTATAGTCCGTCAAGAGCATTCCATTCCCATCCCACAGTCATTGGATCGCGATTTCTTGACCAACTCGTAAATTCTTTGGCGCTCTTGTTTTCTCTTTCAGCAATCAAGCTTTGGGGGCTGACACCAAGTCTTTGGGCTAAATTTTCATTATTCCTGGGTTGCAACTCAACTTGGGGTTGCTGGTATGGGTAGGCTTGTTTGCGAGGTTTAATGTTGTTACCTAATCTCCCGGAGGCGATACGCCTAAAGGCGTCGGTGTTCTGCGCGATCGCCCGTTCGATTAGCTCCAGTTTCTTGGCTATTGCTTCTAGTTTTGTTTCTAAGTTAGGAGAAGTCGCTCTTTCGAGCTTCGACAGCCTCTCCTCCAGCTGCTGAACTGATTTGCTGCCTGCGGCGACATCGATATCAATATTGCTATCAAATTTTGATATAACTTCTTCTAACTCTTTGAGCAAGGCAATTGTATGACCCTCTCTGTGCAGCTTGGATAATTGGCGTACTGCTGGAATGAGCGCGGATGGGACGCGAATCATCTCGCTCTTTGGGGACTTTTTGTTATCGTCAGACTTGTTTGCAGCCATTTGTTGAACTAAGCCACCTCGTCACCAGGGTAACTCGTCTTCAGAACCGGACTTGAAATTTTCACTTCATCCGGCTCCTCAGTATAAGAATCATTGACATTGATACCGTGTTTTTCATCATGACAGTGTAGGTGTAACAATTCTAGATTTTCTAGTTGATGGTTTCCACCACGGTGTTGCGGTTGGATGTGGTGTACTTCTAAGATGTCTCCATCCCGAAAGTAGAGTCCACAGTGATTGCATTTCCCTTGTTGCCTCTTTAAGAGTTTTGCCTTTTGAGGAGGCATTTGGGGGTATTTGCTAAGTCTTTGACTCCAATAAAGGAGGTTTCCGTCAAATGGGCTGGAATTTCCACTTACTTTTACATGGCGGTTAATGGACACCTCACTATGTCGCATTAGCCATGCATTTTCTGTTTGAAAACTCCAGTTGTTTCCTCCCCGAGTTCCCCAATATTTATTGATTACCCATTGTTTGGGTTTATTGGGATGTCTTTGAAATGCCCATCTGCGAAGCTTGTTCCAGACCATATGGTCTAATTTCTGGAACGTATCGGTGCTACATACCGTCCTGAAATAATTAGCCCATCCCCTGATTATAGGGTTTAGCTGTTTAATCAGTGCGGATTGTGGGGCAGTCTTGTTTCTTTCTATGATTGAGGATATCTGTTCATAGTGGGTTGAGACTGCTTTACTAGATGGGGTGATGATGGTTTTGAAACCCTGCTTGGAGTGACATTTTCCTACATTGTATTGCCGAAGATTGAACCCAAGGAATTTGAATCCTGGTAGGGAATCTTCTTGTGGCTGCAATGTGTGTGTAATGTGTGTCTTAGAGGATTTTAATTCCAAACCCATGTCTTTTAACCATTCAGTTATGACCAATTTGCAATCCTCAATTACTTTTCGGTCATGATGTAGGATTACGAAGTCGTCGGCGTATCTAATCAGGTTTAATGCCTGTTTGTTGCTTCTTTTGCCACCTTTAAGGGTTTCGGCATACTGTTTTATCCGGTATTCCATGCCATGTAAGGCTATATTTGCCAAAAGGGGGGAAATTACCCCTCCCTGGGGTGTGCCTTCATTGGAGAAATGGAAAGCTCCGTTATCCATTACTCCTGCTTTGAGCCAGCCTTTTACCAGTTTTCTCATTGCTGGGTAGGTGTTCAGTTTGCGGAGTAGTGCTTCCTGGTTGATGCGGTCAAAGCAACCTTTGATGTCGGCATCCAGAACCCATTTGGGTTTAATATGGATGGCAGAAAATATTGCTTGGATAGCATCATGACATGAGCGTCCTGCTCGAAAGCCATAGCTGTTTGGTTCAAATTTTGCTTCCCATTCGGGTTCGAGTGCAATTTTTGCCAAAGCCTGTAATGCTCGGTCGCACATTGTAGGGATGCCAAGGGGTCTTTTTTCGTGACTCCCTGGTTTAGGTATCCATACTCTACGGGTTGGTTTAGGTTTGGGATGATTTTTTAACTCATTTACCAGTGAGAATCGAATGGGAGGAGTTAAAGATTTTACTCCATCTACACCAGCAGTGTTTTTCCCTTTATTCTCTTGTGTTACCCTTCTGACCGCTATCATTCGGGCTGTCCAGGACTTCATCACAGTTTTCTGGAGTCGGCGAACCGTTCGACTGTCATCACGTTGTGCGGCTCGATAGATTCTCTTTTGCAACTTAAATAAGCGCCGTTCCAGCTTTCGCCAGTTGACCTTATTCCATTCCGTCATCGGAGAAAATCCCCGTGCTTTAGATTTATTCATCGCTACTAAAAACCCTATCTTTTCTTACACCGTGAGTCTGTCTGCATATCCTCGTCATTACAACGGGGCATTCGCTTCTGACTCAATCCTTCCCCAATAAGGTTTCTGGCTAGCTACCTACTTAGAAAATCGACCGGAATCTAAGAACCATATTAGGGTTACTTCGTTCCTGGTAGTCATTGGTTGAACTTTTAGGGTGGTACTATTCACCGGGGATGTTCAGGGAATCGAATAAAGAGATATCAATCCTTATTCCTTTTATCCCGCTGCCTTTTGGCTATGGTGTGTCAGCCTGATTTCACCATTTCAAAATTACGATGATTCGGACGTACCTTTCTTTCGTACCCATGAGTTCTTGCCTTCTATTACACCAACTTAGGCTGTTAGTGTTTTCGGTTTCGACCCCGCTTTACTAAGTGGTTTGCTATTCCAACTTAGTATGGGTAGGGCTTTCACTCGGATTCCGCGAGGGCTAGGCTTTCACTAGCATGACTGACCAAGTTGTCAAGGTTTATACACCTTGCGGCTTTTCCCCCATAATCCTTATTTTTGGATATGGTTTGTAACCAACGAATCACACGATATCAACTTTGATAGCGAAATAAGTGAAGTATAAATAGGTTAACCCCTCATATCCCCCCTTTTTTATTGTTCTAAGGAACTATTGCGGCGAGAGCGGGCAGTTAGCAGTAAAATTTTTAAGCTCATCCCCCGACGCTCAGTACGGGGGATTTCACGGGCATGGGGAATGGGGCATGGGAAGAACCTACCTATGCCCGTTTGCCCAATGCCCTAGTCGGCGGGCGGCGGTTCCTCCCCCGACGCTCAGTACGGGGGCTTAAGCGCCGACTTCGGTGACCTAATTGCTAGTTTAAAAGCCCGGTACTTTAGGTGTTTATAGGATGCCTGCGGTTCCTTCTGAGCGGCAAAACGCAAAGGTTAGGCCGAACATAGTTCGTTTAAATCCTTCTCCAGTTTGCGTGATTTTTACAACAAAGTAAGGTTGATTCCTCCAACGCTTTCCAGTTCTGCAATATCAACTGGAGACTCAAGCACGCGATTTTGGTGCAATGCGAACAAAAGTAAACTCACATCTTGCACCAAGAAAAATTGATGGTACTTCGTCACTCAGTATGAAACCAAAAGTCCTTTATATAGCGAGAAAAGCCAAGAAAAATAATGTAGCTTTATCGCACATATTTTTGGTTTGTACGGGCTTATACGGTTAGGTGCAAGATGTGAGTAAACCTAATTCGCGGTCAAGATAGCATGACCGTGGAAGCAGATTTAGTAGAGCTAGCACAGAAGCACGTCAATGATTATGCCTCCAAGTGGAAAAAACAATTAAGATTGTACGGACAAGAAGATAAATTTTGGGACTGGGAGTTTAAACTTCAGTTCGTCATTAGCAAACAACCAAACCGCGAACGGCATAAGTCACCCCTAAGCCCTGAGTCCTTACGGACACGCTGCTTTGTAAGTCCAGAGGACAGGCTGCGCCAACACGAACGCGAGTGCAGTGCGTGCGCGAAGCGCTCAGTGTGCGCTTTGCGCTTACGGGCACGCTACGCGTGAGGGGTCCTGCGCTTTGCGCTTACGCTTAATTCAAAATTCACGCATTATAAATTCAACGCCATGTTGAACCTCTGGCGCATCAATCCCACAGATCCGGATTTTAAGTTCTTGTCCGTTAGTTTGCCGAACTTTCAAGGTATCGCCATCAGAAACTTTAACAACTACCTAGCTGTCAGCAGGTGGTAGAGCCTCCCTATTGACTCCTTTGAGTAATTTAGTACATCCATATCTAGGAAAAATAAGTAGGATTCCTAAGATTAAGGTTTCTATTTTATGTATTTTTCTTGAACTTGTCTCTGTAATTATGCCACTTGCTATAGTAAAAATTTTTTCTAATATGAATACAGTACATTTTTAGGTCAATTGTGTTGAGAGGATATGAAAATTAATGCTTTAGGAGGAACCACTAAAGTAGCTGTGGTGAGCAACGCAAAGCTCCCCCATCCTGCGGCTCTTTTGAGGGCTTAAAAGTTGACAATATGCCTGTCAATGCTTCATACCAACTCAAACCCTACCAGCCTGCACCCATAGAAGCTTTGCAGAAGCAAGAACAGCCAACTTCAAAACCCCAAATGGACAAGTCGTAATTGTTCATAAAACGCCTGGTGCTGCTGTATCTATCACACTCCCTACTAGTTCAACTAGAAACTTAAGCATTTATGCTTGTGGCTTTGGTACTCTTCGCGCAACAAGTAGCTCTCCTTTACCGAGCTTATTATCTCAGTCAAGCAGCGAAATACTGACTGTTTCCTCATAGAACTGAAAGTTTTTAGCGAGTATTTGATTTAACAGTAATGACAACCATTAATCTAGAATTTACCCAAGATTTTTATGCAGGCTTAATGAAAGAGGCTGAAGCTGAAGCTGCATATACAAAGGAAATTCCTATAGTCACTGTAACAAAACTGCGATGGCAGCACTACACTTGGACTGCTTACAAACTTCCAACAGGACAGCTTGTTTTCAGTGATCGTCAAATGGCACTGGCTGTTGGACAATCTAAAGAAGCTGCCTTGGATTTTGTACGCAGCAACAACTTAAACACCATCCTCGTGCAACTTCCAAACCGCACCCTAATGAAAGCAAATCCGCTCTCTACAGTGGCAGCTTATTGGAAATCACTTCATCAGCTAGGCTTTACCAATTGTTCCAATTCATTTAACTGGAAGGAATTTTTAGAATGGGTAGAACAATCAGCAAGCAAGTCTTTGAAGAGTGAACTTTGCCCCATCTCCAAATTCAAAATGGATACCCAGAACCTAAAAACTGTAGTGTCAGCTCAACCCATAAAATTGCAACTACAAAACTCCTACACCAGTAATCAGAATTTACAACTAGAAGTGCTAGCACTTTCTTCAGGAGAGTACCGCATTAGCCATCAATCAGGACTCGCCGTAATCGGAACCAACTTAAACTGGTTAAAGGAATTAAAAAATTCCCCTAGAAAGTTAAGAACCTTAGAAAATAAAGGGTTCTCTGGATTATCAAAATTTTGTTATGTACATACGCCAGATGGTGCCCAAGAAATTGAAACTCTTAGTCTAGATGACTGGCTAACGATTTGGGAGTATTTTGCCAACCATAGCAATACTAAAGCCAGCGCTGTTTTGAAAGCATGTGCCAAAGAGAGTATTCAAAAGAGAGCGGCAATTGCTGCTACGGCTGGATTTAACCAAGCACGACTCAATTGAACACACCCTACCCAGAGCAAACTCTGCATCTTTGATATTGGAGTTAAAGCGACTCAGAAAATTTATTTTTTGATTCATAGTTAGATTTATCTAACCGTAACCATTGACTTAATTTAACTCAGAGATGCGCTTTTCTCACCCCAAAATGTGCTACTGGGCGGAGCATAAATGCTAGTGTCTTCTCTAGATGCTGGTTGGGCGACATATCTAGCCCGATTTTCAATTGCCAAGATTCTATCGGTGTCGCGGACATAAAGCGGCACCATTGCTTCTCTTTCTGCTAGAAGTTCATGCAACCCTATTTGAATTGGTAGAGATTGGTGGAATAATTTACGAGCTGCCTTTTCTACCATTCGAGCCAGTTCAGCTCCTGTACAGTTAACCGTCTTACCCAACAAAATCCGCCATTGGGATTCACTCAAAGGGCTATCAGGGCAGTGGTAGCGCTCATCAAATCGTGAGGCGTGGAGTGTAACAATCTGCTTACGCTCAATGGCAGTTGGAAAGCCAATATAAAAAATTTCATCAAATCTACCTACACGAGTTAACTCTGGAGGCAGTGCATCTAGTCGATTGAGAGTTGCCACTACAAACACAGGACTTTGCTTATCTTGCAACCAGGTAAGCAAAGTCCCCAAAATTTGTTTACTGCTGCAATCTTCCCCTGAAATTGTATTAGCAGTAAACAACTTGTCTAATTCATCAAAATAAAGCAGAACTGGAGCGCAGGCTTCAACACGAGTCAGTAACCGCTTTAAATAAGTCGCCCCACCCGTCGCCACTGCTCCTGTATCTACACTAACCAGAGGAAATCCCAATTCCCGTGCTGAGACGTTTGCTGCCAGTGTTTTACCCGTTCCCGGTGGTCCAACTAGCAAACACCCTTTAGGGAGCGGGATATTAGCGGCTCGTGCTTCAGGCGCAAAATCGCGTTTGGCATCTTGAATAAACTGCCTCAAGTTATCCAAACCCCCAAAGTCGCGCACATTTGGCTTTGGGACAAAATTTAAATTAAACGATGCAAAGCGGTTGATTTTATAGTTCAACAGCGATTGTGCGTAGACGCCCAGAGGGCGGCTTCTCGCAGAGTAGCGCACGCTACGCGAACGCACTATGTCGGTTTCTTGCACTTTGTCACTTTGGGCTGCAATTGCCAGCCTTAATCCGGCTTTAATATCTTCCTTGGTTAACCCAGCAGCAGCAGTGGTGAGCGCAGCAACTTCTTGTGGCTCAACTTGTTCGCCGGTCAAAGTTGGCAAGTAAGCTGAAATCAACTCAGCTATCTCATCACTTGTAGGCAACGGCAACTCTAAAGTCTCAATTAGCCCACTCAAGGTCGCAGGTAACTCCATTTCATCGGTAACAAGCAGAATCAAAAACTTCTCAGATTCAGTCGCTGTTAACTCTGAGTAAGTATTAATTAACAGTGATTTTAATTCATCCCCGTCAATACCCTTCATACAAGCAGGTAAATTTTCTAATACAAAGATTCCTGTATGGGTTTGCTCCCTAACGAATTTTAAGGCAGCAAGCGCACGTTGACCTGGAGTGCTTTGGTTACACTCCCCAAACTTGAAACCTTCCCTTATCGCAACACGCTCATCATGCTCGTTATAGTTAACAGAGTTGAATTGTTGTCCTTGCCCCAAATTCCACAAATACATAGGCAGTTTTAACTGGGGTGTAAGCTCTTTGTGTAACAATGATAAAATTGTTAGTCGCTCCCTTACAGGTGCAACAACAGAAATTACCCTTTCACCGGCAGCAATCAGTGTTTTTAGCTCTTGTACATTCATTGGTTTAAAATATTTTCATTTACGAGGATTTACTCTTTAAAACAGGTTGAGATGAGCGTCGCTGAGTTCTCCAGAACATAATACGCGTATGCCTGCGGCACGCTTTGCGCTTACGCTTCAAGTCAGAATTTAAAAGAAAGAGAAATCTCTTTTTAATTTTTACTTGTTTCTACAAACCCCTAAATAAATTTAGGAGTTTTGTTATTTTGCCTTTTTACTTTTTATTTTTACTTGTTATGACACCGCTTTAATTAAGCTCTAGTTGTTTTTGAGACTGCTTTTGAGATTGTGTTTGAGGTAGTTGAGTTTGACGTTGTGGCGTGGATTGTTGGAGAACTGGCAACATTTGCTCGAAGTAAGCTAAGTCTCGCTCACTCATGCGAGTTTTCATCTGCCCTTGGGCCTTAAGCAACAGCGAACCACGCCCATCTTTAGCATCTATCCGCACTTTGCCATCAGGAGTGGCTTTCCACTTGTATGAAAATTGACCATCGACTTGAACATCTTTTCCTTGCCTTTGAGCGTATTGACTTAAAGCTGTGGTAATCGCATTGACTCTAGCAAAATACTCTGTCTCTTTCTTACCCACAGGGGCAAATGCCCCACTAGGTTCTTCACCCCGGCTTTGAGAAATGCGGAGTTGTTTGAGGTCTTGATAGACTGATATCTCCAGCTGGCTTGACTGTGAGACACGCACTCCAATCGGGGATGCGTCAAACTGCATTAATGTCTTACCTGACTTATCACTTAAGGTATAAGATTGCCCAGAACGGGCGATGGCATAACCCGCAGTATGATAAGCAGTTGCACCTGGTGATGTGCTTGTATCAAACAAAGTTTTAATCGCTGCTGCTGCTTTGACATCACGCGATCGCCTTACTAAAGAAGCCCACGCAGTTTGAGCAGTATTCGCCACAGAACGCGCTGCTTGCTGCCACCAGTTCGTGTTTTTAGGTTCCTGAAACCGCGCTTTGATTAACTCATCAAACTGCCGTTGTTGATTTTGTAGTTGAGAGCGTTGCAGTTCCTGCATTTGATTCAGTTGAGCAGTTAAAAGCTGTTTTAAACTGCTATCGGGCAATGTCTCAAGAGCAGTCTTTACTCTTGCCCCGCCAGTTTCAGTAACAACAGAAGTTTGTTGAATTTGTGGTTGTGGTGGTATAGGATATGTTACTACTGAATCAGGTTCTTGAGGTATAACTTTTCCTAAATTAGGCTGTTCTTCAACATTCACACTTTGATTGTATTCATCTGGTAATTCCTCCTCATTCACAAAAGGATTATCCAAATCTGGATATTCATCTGTGACAGGCAGTGCCTCAATTTGTTGAGGAGTTTTATTATCACGATATTGCTCATAAAATGAGTTAGTAATTACTTTACCTAACTCATCAGATTCGAGAACAACCTTACCATCTAACTTGACTCGCATTGAAACGGCGCTCTCTACAACACCACCAACAGGAGTATTCTGCAATTGACCCAATCGCTCAAGGATAGAGGGACTAAGGTCATTAACTCCTTGACCGTAAACAATGCGATTGCCATCAGTAATTTCAATTTCTGGTTTCTTGTCTGCTTCTTGCTGCTGTTTATTTTTGTCAACAAACTCCCGCAGCCAGTCTTCAATCAACCGTAAATACTGCTCGGTAAAAGAGCCAGACTCACCCGCAGAGATAGGAAAAACACCAGACATTACAATTCACCTCCATTCTTGTACACAGTCGCCAGAATGTGCAATCGATTCACAATGACTTGATTACCACAGCAAAAAACTCCTAGCTTGCCATCAAAAAACCAGGCAATAAATTTGCTTGGCTCATCTATATTTCGCTCACCTTCATAAACAACACTTCCTAGTACCTCACCTACAAGTAAGCCTTGCTGATCAAAGACTTCAGTTACCAAGGGCGAGTAATTCATTTCAAAAGGAGGTAGCTGCATCGCTTGTTCTACGCGCTCCTGCCATTCAGGATATTCGGCTAGTTGTGAAAGTAAAGATGTATTCATGCGCTATATCTTAAGTAACAAATATGAACTACCCACGCACTCCGCTGCACCGCATCTGGGGACTTCCCGCGCTGGGTATTAAAACACTGCTGCTAAGTCTTCTTCGACAGGTGTTTCTGTTGGTGCAGGGAACAATTGTTCAGCTAAATCACGCCGCTCTTGAAATTGACGCGATCGCTCCTCATCAGTCACACCTGATGAATTACTGGCAATTAATCTTTGACGAATCAAGTCCCACTTCGCCTCACTCCAATTCATTTGGGCAATATCTGCCTGGGGAACTTTCACTGATTGCAGTAAGGGAACATACGCTTCATTACCACGGGTGTAAGCTGGGTTAATAATCACTGCCCGTCCTGTCCCTAATTTGGCAAACTCAGCCGCTTCCAGCAAGTGCCGTTTCTGGTTTTGGTCATTTAAGCTTTGAGTTGTGCCACCTTTGCCAGTGCTTCGAGATTTAGATTTGAAATTCACTTGCATCTCTCCCAAGTAATCAGAAAATAGCTTGGCAGATTCTGGATCTTGGGGGTTAAAAATAAACTTTGTTGCCGTTCCTCCCAAAATGGCACGAGCCAATTCCTTACCGTAAGCTTTCTCCAACTGAACAATGTTTTGATAGCCTAAAATCCCACAAAATCCGTCTTCCCGGTTTTCGTTGAGCCAATTCACCAGTGCTGGCAGATATAAAGTCGGTAATTCATCCAGCGCCACAACCAAAGGGTCTTTGCGGGGAACCGTCCGCGATACATTCCGAGATACAATCATGTGTAAGATAGCAGCCAACAGCGGTCCCACAATATCCCGGTTATTGCGGTCTAAGCCAAACACGATCAGTTGTTTACCATCCAAATCTAGGGGGAGGGTCGTCTTGCCACAGAATGCACCTACAAAGTCTTTCTTGAGGAACCGCTGGAAGATGCGCTGTGCTGTCCCCACAATGCTGGCAACGGTTTTCTCAGAGTCCTTGACGCTGATGAGCTGAGATAAAGGTCGAGTTGTCCAGATTTTCAGTTTGTCCCTGGAAGCCGCCTCTAATCGCGCTGGCAAATTGGGTAAAGATAAAATCGCCTGCGCCATCATCAAATCGCAGTATTTATCGTCCCCAGTAAGAGTTTGAATCGCCTTGGTGACAAGCAAAATCCCCTCAACCAAACTGTCCCCAGCTTCCTCAAAAAACTTATCCCCACCGTTATTTCCGCCACCTTTATCAAAGTTACGGGCAACCACCATCGCCATTTGACCTGCTGCGATCGCATCCTCTTCGTCTTTAATTAAATCCAGGGGATTGCAGACTTCCGACTCTGGAAACCCCGGTGCAAACACTCGCACTGTGTAGCCGCGCTTCATGGCATAGGCTACGGCGCGTTTAGTTTGAGCCGGATACTTGAAGTCGTACAGACACATTGGAAAACCCTGGTCAAAAGCAGAACGGATCAGGGGGTCAATCACGCTGAAGGTCTTACCAGAACCTGCTGCACCGATAGCGGCAATACCCCGTTGGGCATCTGGGATGTATAAAGTGGGGGTGGCGTTAAGCGATTGCAGTGGCTTTGTCCACTTGAGAGGAGATGGTGTTTTCATCAATCCATCCTTGCGCCATTCATTTTCTAGGCGATCGCGCATTTCTCTTGGAGTACCCACATACAGCGCCACGTTGTTGCGTGTCACTTTTAACATTTGCTTTTTAGCTATGATCGCTGCTTTTTGCTTTTCCTTGCTACCACCCCAATAGCTAGTAGCAATCTTGCCTTTCTTCGCGCTCTTAGCGCTCCAGAGTTGCAAAACTGCGATGACCACCAAACAACCCAAGAGCATTAGCCCTGATTGTGATTTGAGTAAACCCGTAAGTTGTTCACCGACCCGTCCTGTCGTAGACTGCGATGGGGACGCTGGCATTTGAATTAGGTAGTGAGTTGAAACGTGAGTATTCATGGCTGATGTCGCTTGCTCCAAGTTAAAAGTCAAAATAAGAAATGGTACTGTCACTTCGCTCGAAGTCAAAAGATAATATTTTTCTCTCTTTCTTTTTACTTTTTACTTGTTCTCACCCACCTTCGTCAAAGCCTCGTTAAATTTGACAAATGCCGCACCCTGATAGCAATAGTGTGAGCGTGATACCATGCCTTCTGTTGATGTACTTTGAGTAATCACGAGGCACGAAAATCCATTCTGCACTGTGTCATCCGCTCGAATTAACACTTCACCTTTGGGTAAGTTCGGGTTAGCAATTACCGAAAGAACCAACTTACCCGACTCTTGATAAACCGGATAGATACAACCACCCACTCCACAAAGTTGCGGCGATTGGAAATCAAAAATGTATAATTTACCTGCACCGTGAGACGGGACTTGCAAAACTTTGATTGATTTGGCTTCAATACCACCTATTGAGTTTTGTCGCAACGCCCTTTCAATGAGTGATGCAGGTGCAATATCCCTAGCATCTGTCCAGGTAAGTGATTGCCCACCTTTTTTTGATGAAGTCGCCTTTACAAACAAGGCGGTAACGACAAACAATGCTATACAACTAATTGCAAGAATCGCTGGGATTTTAGAATATTTTATATTAGGTAAACGGTTCATTTTTAATTGCATAATTTACTTTAAAAACATCCCATTAATTGCAAGCATTGTGTGTATTTAGCAGCTGCCTTTTCGCCATAGCCTTTAACTGAAAATTTGCCATGTACATCACTCACCGCCGCATCAATGGGAATAAAAGCACCCCCAAAGTGCATTTGTGCCACTCGTTCAATTAATCGCTTTCCAGTAAAGGGTTGCCCCGTTGTCGGGTCAATCTGTTGGGAGGCTTTTTCCAATAAGTTCGTTATGTCAGATTTCAATAAACCCTGTTGAGCAGCGGGTGGAAAATACATCATCATTTCCTCACCCGTTACCGCTTGCCCTTTATCCACCTTGGCAAGAAATTCTTGACCACCAGGATTACTTGATATAAGCGAACGCACGTCCGGGCGATACGACATAAATTGCTTTGTACCTAAGCCACGACCACAGTTACCCGCGCTATCACATACATACGCCCCCACAGAATCGTAATTGCCTTCTATCTCCGAAAGTGCATCCGATAGAGCATCTATTGCTACCCCTTGATGTCGTTTTGAGCAATCACCTGAACTTGAAAAAGTAAGAGGTTTAACACTCGTATTTACGGGATTCTTCAAACTAAATCCACTACTTTTTTTACCCGTTGGCATGGAAACTGAATTGTTCCTTGCACCACCCGTCACCAAACCCAAAAAAATTGGTTCCTTTTCTTTGTAAGTTAGCCAGGGAATCGGACCAATAAAGTAAGGTGTACACCCCAAATCCACCAATCCTTTCCGCATACAAGCACGGAAGAATAAAGCTTGGGATACCATGCCATCAACTTCTGAAGTGTCCCACACGACAACCTTAAAAGCATCACCAAACGGGTGGCGTCCGGTTGGTTCTTTACCGCCATTTACGCTTGCCAAAATTCCTTTACCACCGCGCACCAATTGGTACTTTCCACTAATCCACTGTTTGCCTAAAACTAAGGGTGAGCCAGATAACTCTATGTGGGCGCAATCTTTCTCACACGGCACATTAAATCCTTCTTTGTTGCTGCCAGAAATCGTGCGTTCCCGCTGCTGTTCATCAGTTCCAAAAGCAATATCAACAATACCCACATCTGCACCTACGGGGTTAGCAGGATTAGGAAATTGTGAAAAAGGCACATCAGCTAAACCGGGAATTTTATCAATGTTCACACCTTGCCAATTCTTAAAAGCCGCAATCGGCGTACTATCCAACCCTGGAATCGCATCTAAACCGTAGGAGTTCATTGGCAGATTGGCAAACTCTAACTGACCTAAATGTGGAGACTGCTGCAATAATTGTCCGATTGTTTGTGTACTGTCAAACTGTGTTGCCAGTTCTTGAGACAGTAGATTAAAAATTGGTTGGACTTCGGTGATGGGCAGATTTTTTAAAGCCGGAATCGCCTGTACTAAACTCTCTAAAGTTTGGAACTGCATCACTCCAAAGTCTGAGAGATTAATTTTACTTAAATCCAGCCCCACAATTTCACTAATGGACTGAAGATTGAATTGTTGGAGTTTAAAACTATCCTGAAAATCGCCCATTTTCATGTACTGAGCGGGCGTTTGTCCGGCAACCCAAGTGCGAGACGGGTCATATCCCAGCTGCTCAGATACACTTTCGGGTGCAAAGAAAGAACCAGATTTGGTGATACCAGGTAGAGATGAAAAAGTAATTTGATTCCAATCTGGTAGCTGGGTGTTTTGCCAAGTGATTGTAGGAACTGGACTACTAGGCTCAGTTACAGCCAGCGATCGCTTACTGCAATCACCCATAAAAACACCAGAAATGACCAACGATAAACTTAATCCCGTGCCAAACCCGCAGAATTTCCTCAGCAATTTCACTGCCTTTCCTCTGACGATTATTTAACTGTAATGATTGAAGTCGTCTGCACTGGAGGTTGAACAGGCGACGTTTTTCCTAGTTCTTGGAGGCGTTTGACCAGCTGCAAAGAAATTCCACTCTTCGCTGCGGCGACTTCAGTTGGTTCACCCACCTTAACGCTTACCAAAAAGTTTTCAATTCGCTTCCACAATGGGGAGTCACGTCGAATAAGGCGCTGTTGTTGAGCAACAATTAAGCCGCGACTCATGATCTGCCAATCTTGATACTGTGCGAGAACCGATGTCAAACGTGGGGGATGACTCGCTACAGCTGAAGGCACTTCCTTGGGTGTGACCTCAACCGTATGGTATTTAGGATTTTTACCCCCCATCGCCACTCGGAACACATACACCCGTCGCCCAGCTGAACCCGCAGTAACGACAGTCAGGAGTGTGCTATTTGTCTTCGGGAGTCCCGGTATATTTAACGGGTTAATCCGCCGCAGATGTAAAACAGTTGCCCCCTGAAATTGTTGGCACTCTCGCCCTAAACCCGATAAACAACCATCCACATCCAAGGTGGCGAAAGAGGGATTGTCGAACCACACTTTTTCAACTGTCTCTCCCGTGGGAATAAAATTGATGTTGACTCCGTACCCAGGAGACAATTCAATCAAAACTGGTGAGGCTGCACTTTGCCCTGTTGCTACGGGCACAGAAACACGTCGCACTGAACTAGGGGTTTCTTGGGCAAATACACTGCGACCAGAACCGAAGACACTGAATGTCAATCCAGTCGATATCAAAGCAATTAAAGTGATGCGTCGCCACAGTAAGGTTTTCATATAGCACTCCCAAATCAGTCGTGAAATTATTCGTCTCTAGTACTTTCTTTCTCTGTGTTCTCCGCACGGCAGTTGCTACAACGGGGGGAACCCCAACGCCAGTCGCCTGACGCCACTCCCCTCAACGGAGGGAACCTCCGCACGGGGGTGGCTCCGGAGGGAAACCCTCCTGCAGCGCTGGCTCCGCAACGCACTGCCTTGCCTCTGCGGTTACATTTCATTCTCATAAATCAAATAGGACTGCCATAACTCAAAACTCAAACGATTGATTGACAAATACCTGGACATTTGTTCCAGCACGGACATACCAAACATCAGAGCGCTGTAACATTTTCTGAAGGTCACGTTCGTTACGCTGCAAGATTTGCTTGGTCAGAGGTGCAAAACCTCCTTCTAATACCGCGCCTAATAAATTGGGGGACGAGCTGCGAGTCGTGGTGGAAGTGCTAAAGCCAGAGCCACTTGTACTCGTCGATGATTCAACATCTGGTCGATTTATCACTTCGCCTACTTTGGCAAGCGAGCCAAATAAAAACGTTGTGGCATCGTGAGATGCAATCGCACCACCTTTATTGCCCCACTTATTAGCAATCAAAGGCTGACCCTTGGTACCACGAATACTAATCGCTCCAGATGGGAGGACATATTCTTGACCATCAATTACAATCTGCGTTGCCTCCAGCTGGGCAAGTCCTGATTTAGGAATATCAACCACTTGAGCAACAATAGCAGTACCCACAGGTAACGTCACAAAGCCCTGTTCATCAGTCAATGATTCAGCCAATTGGATAATAAACTTCTCGCTCTCGCGGTCAGACTTGGTAGCAACAGTGGTGCTGCTCTTAGAATCAGCCCAAATTACTGGGGTAACTAACTTCCCTTGAGCTTGACCGCCCACTGTTAGCCGTTGCACAGGGACACCCGTGAGCAGAGCAGCTTCTTGGGCCGGATTAACTTGAGCTGCAACCACTGCATCAAGAGCCGCTGGTTCTTGAGGGACAAATCCATCGCTCATAGCTCGGACTGGAGTGGCACGCTTAATTGTTACTTTATCTGAAGCGGAGCGCGCCCTAACCTCCTGTATGGCAGAGCCATGCTGCTGTGAGCTTTGCTCAGAGGGCAGATGTGAAGTATCTGCCGAGGCTAAACGGGCAGGCGCACTTACTGAGGGTTGCCGCAAAGTTTCGTTTGAGGCAGATGCAGTAACTTCACTCGTTTGAGTACCGCCGTAACTCCCCAAACGACTCATTGCTGCCCATTGCTCCATTGGATCAACTGGCTTTGAATCAGACGCAGATGCGTTAGACTTTGGTGTTTCTCGCACTGTTGGGGAACTAATTGGCGCTAGTCTTACAGGTTGTTGAACTGATTGTTGAACTGGCAGGCGTAGTGGTTGTCGAACGGGTTGAGGCGGTCTTGAAACGTAAACGTAGCGGACAGGTGGTACGGTTTGACTTTTGTTCACCGCAACGTAGCGGACAGGTGGTACGGTTTGACTTTTGTTCACCGCTAATCGGGTTACAGGTGCAGTGGAGGAAGATGGTTTATCCGTTGGTTTCTTAACAGTTGTAGTTTTAGGACTCTTAGACTGCTCGACTGACTTAATTTTTTCAGCTTGGCTTGCTAATGCTAATTGCGCTTTGAACTTACCTGTCTCAACTTCCTGAGTTTCAACTTCCGTCTCTTTGATTTCGGGTTTGGATACCGTAACCATACTCGGAGCAGATTTAGGTTTTGACCTCATAATGGTGTTCAAAAACATGGCGCTAGAACCAAACACCACCAGCAATCCCAATCCCACTACGCCCAATTTCGCAAACGGATTTCCTGATAAAGTCGGCTGGGTTTTACCAGTTTGTGGGTCATCAAATAGTTCAGATTGAGCAATAACATTCTGACTAGAATCATGAGATAAATCAGCTTTTTCACCTTCGGTAAGAGTGCCATCTACCCCTTCTGAAATTAACTCGCCTGTTACTTCCTCGGCATTCAAATCATCATCAAAACCAATTAATTGAGCCAGTTTCGCTTCATCCCACTCTGAGTCTAACTGGTCATCTGGCGGTAGTAACGTTGTTCCATTTTGAGAATGACTCATTACAAATTCTCCTCTGGTAAATCTCGAATTGCATAGATTTCTAACCCACTTGCCCGAACTTGGTAAATCACAGCCGCTAGTCCAGTCATCGTCGCGGGTGGCTCTGGTGCTGACACTGCCCGGACAAATATTTCTTTATTAAAAGCAATGACTTCTCCTAAATTATTACCACGGTCAAACACGGTTAAATTAGCAACCATTTTAACCTTCCATTTACCTTCAGCAATTTTTATAGGTGGTTGGATTGATAAGGGAACTAACACGACTTGGGTTGTCCCTTTGAACACACTTTGAGGGGTTAAATCAGCTAGCAACTTTAAGAAGTCTTTACGGAAATCTTCACTTAAAGCATTGGATGCCTGCCACGCACCAGTTGTTACTTTGCCGCGTCCATTACCCACTGAATGAATGTCTACTCCTGGATCTAATTTCGGGTTATTTGCTTCTTCAACCGTTGTAGGAGTGAGAGTTCCTGACCAATTCATTATTAGAGTCATCGTGTCTGTCACAAACCGGGTTACTACTTGGGGTGTGCGTTCCAAACTGCCCAAAGGCGCTACTGTAATTGACTTACCTGTTTCTAATTGCACAAGAGAGGGAGGTGCTTTCTTACTAAGTGAGGAGTAAGAACCATACAGCATTAGCAACACAAAAAAAGTCAGAATATGTAATCCAAATGTTCCAACAGCAAATAAAGCTAAAGCATCACCTGTAGAGAATTTAGTTTGTTGACGATTCAAAAAGCGGAGGCGCTTTTGGTCAACTGAATCATTGCTAATATCTTTAGAGACAGCCACAAATCCTCGCTGGTTTTAGTTATTTCAATTAAGGTACAAGTCGGGTAAAAACATTGCTTAATCCAAAACGAGCAATACTGGATAAGCTATTAAAAACTGCCATGCCTCCACCAGCTGCGATCGCCATTGCTAAAATCGGGGCAAGCAGCCCAGTGGCAAAGGCAAAAACCATCGGGTCGTTCTCCCCAGCATTGACAACGAGGGTGGCAACAAGTCCACAGATAATATTGAAAGAAAGCTTTGCCATGCCCACACTAAAAAAGCCTGTTAGCCAAGCAAATATTGCTTTTTGACCTACTGGAAGCAGTGAGCCACCCACTGCTAATGGTCCCAACAAACCAGTCAGTAGCATGGTGATTTCAATGATCCATTGAAAGGCAATTGAAAAGGCAATTAACCAACCTCTCACTGCCAATTGAAATATATTCGTGCTGAAAAATTCACTCAAGCCAAAATCAGGAAACCACCCCTGACCACCATTAGGAGAACTATCAGCAATTTGTTTTGCTTGAGCAACAGCATTCTCCATACATTGGCGGCGTTGTTGAAAATCAGCAATGGATTCGCACTGAGTAGAGAGCGATCGCGCCGCATCCTGGGAACCAATATTAGCCATCGCCCGCTGATACGCATCTTGGAGTTGAATCGAAGCTGAAGTAGAAGTTAACAGCGTTTGATTCGTCTGGTTGATAATCTCACGTAAACCCCTGGTTGCTGCTGCTAAAGGTTGAGCTTGATTGCTAAGGAGAACGACGACCACAAGGGGCCAAATCAGTTCCGAGAAAGCCTTGGGGTGATCACCGTCCACCATGTCTTTCGCCCACTGAACAATGAATAACAGCAGAGTACCAACCCCAAAGAACAGACCCAGTTGTGCGATCGCTGCATACAAGCCGCCGCCTAGTACGTCATTCCAAAGTCCGTTCATAGATTCGGCAATTGCAGCACTTGCTGCTGCCCCATCTTCAGTGATTCGAGAAGCTTCTTCCCCGACTCTTGATGTTTGAGCAATAATGAATTCAGAACTGAACAGTTGAAATAACACTTGTAGCGGCATAACTTTGTACCCTTCCTAGTTTTAGAACAACCGCGCTTTAGCAGCAGTGCGGTAGTTTTGAAATCCTTGACCCACCGTTTCCCTTTGCTTGGCTTGGTTTTGACCATCAACAGCGCGAGAGATATTAGTCAAGTTGACATTCGCTAAATCTTGCGACTGTTGCTGTCTCAGCCCATCAGCCCGCATCGCTCCCAAGATTGCTGCTTGTTGTGCGTTTTGTTGAGCAATCTGCTTCATCACGTTCTGCGTAACAACTTCGCCTTGAGCAGCCGTTGCTTGTTGCTGGACTCGCTCAATCGATTGTTGAGTGCGCTGAATTTGTTGCTGGGTGCGCTCTTGACCTTCCTTACCTAGTGTTGACGTACTAACCGCACGGGTAATTTGCCGATCCACTTCGTTAGTAGCAGTTTCAACTGGGTTAACTGCAGCATCACTACTAGAAGCGATTTTCTCAACTTCTTTTCTGGCAACAGTGGGGTCAGGTAAACCCAATGCACCTATCGCTTCATCTATAGCAGCTTGTAAATCCCCTCCCAAGGACTCAGTTAGAGGTTCAATCTTGTCAGAGAGGATGGACGACACATAATTTTGCAAAGAACCAAGTTGAGAAGTAAATTGCTCAAACACCTGAGCTAAGGGATTATCACCTTGAAAGGGAACGGTCATAGCAAGAGTAGAAGTGTTTGCTGTTCCCAGAAGTGCGAGCGCAAAAGCTGTACCATACACAACTTTTTTCCACTGACGTGCTTTCATAAATCCTCTAGAATTTTAGGTTGATTGCAAATTTTGTTACAGTGATTCCACTAACTGTTTAGAAAACTCAGTGAGTGCCACAAACTTGTCAGCATGACGAGCGAGTGCTGCTGTTCTTTGGGCTTGCTCGTGGGGATTATTTGCCACTGCTGCTAGGAGATTTAGGGCTGGGTAGTAACGACAAAATGTAAACACCCCAGCATCATCTAACAGCCATTGCGAATAAATCCCAGATTTCTTCGGAAAGAAACTTTCTGTGGCATTGCGCCCAATGATTTCTCGCGGATACTTGAGAATTGAGACAAAACTATCCACTGCTGTCGGTTGAATCCGACCAATCAGGCGAGTGGTCAAGTTCTGGAAAATTTTGGCACCGGCTGGAGATTTTGCAATCGTGTCAGGGTCTTGAGCTGATAAAATGACACGAATCCCTGCTTTAGCACCGTTAGCACACAAGCGCCCCACAAGAGCAGCGATTGAATCGTATTCAAACAGAATCGGACTTTCATCGATAAAAAACACACTTGCTGGAGCCGCCAACGCCCGACGTAACGCTGCTGAGTAAGCACTCAAACTCAGAATAGCTGCATCTTCATCGTTAGACAGGTTACGCAGCGCAAAGACGAGTAACCTAGCATCACTGTTAAACGTACTCGGTTGAGAGATTGCTTTACCCACCCGGCTACTGAGCCAGAAGCGTAAGCGCAATTTCACTTGCTCTAACCCAGCTTTGGTATCTCCAGCCAAAGCGTCCAAGCGCAGTCGTTCGTAGGAGCAAAAGCTCAAGAAGTCAACCAGGGTAGGCATCGCTTGCCATTCTGGTGAACCAAAGCCCGAAGTGAATGCAGCAGCATAGCGATCGCGGATTTGGTCATCACTAAAAAAAGCTGTAATTGCCAGTGCCAAAATTGACCGCACTGTATCGGTCATTACCAGTGAAGCTGCACCACCTTCAGAGCGTTTTGTTCCCACAATCATTGCTAACAGCGCCGTCTGCAAGAAATCTTTGTAGTCTTCAAACCGCTCCTGCTGCAATTTTGGGTCGAGCGATCGCAGATTGGGCAACTCGAACAAATTTGAACTTTCCCGCCCAATGTCGAAGTACGCGCCATCTTTCCCCATAAAGCGGGTGTAATCGGTAAACGTGCTACTACCATCTGGTTTGGGATAGTCCATCGCCACGACGGGCATTCCATGAGCTAAAGCTTGGGTGAGAATTCCCGCCGCCGCTACAGATTTACCACTGCGAGTTGTACCGAATAATCCCAGGTTCTTGTGCTGGGTATAAAGATTGAGGAAAGTGGGCGTCCCGCCTTCTTCAGCTATGAGTTCAAATCCCGTGTCATCTCCGGCTTTCGTCCTCACCAAGGGCATCAATCCAGGGACTTCACCACTAAGGTGAACCAGCCGTCGATTGAAAGGAACCGTCATTAAGCGTTCCCAGGAAATCGGGAAAGTCTGTAACCAAATTCGCCAAGGGTATTCGGTTTCGCGCACCACCCAAGCTGGACGCAAAAAACAAGATTGCAGATATCGGCAAGCTTCATCTAGCTGCTCACGGGTTGTTCGATGCACCAGAAACACCACAGCAGTGTGGATGGGAACGGCTCCCTCATATAACTCTTCCTGAGCAGCAATTGACTTTTTGATATTGAGCAAGGATTTAACATCAACTGAGTTTTTCTCACTGGCGATTTGAGCGCTGGTATTTGATTGCTTGGTAAGACGCTGCATATTGGTTTTGACCAACGTCTCGTTCGCCCGCATCAGCTGTGCATATATCTCGGTGTCGTAAATCCGTTCCCGTGAAACGACCTCCCACAAATAACGCAGTTGGCGCTCCTTGTCCGCCCACCCACCAGGCTTATCAGCGAAGGTAAGTGCGCCAACATATTTCCCTTTGATGTGTACCCAACGTCGGTCAGCAACGGGAATTGATGACTCACTTTCCATTAATAAAGAGGTGGGATGCACTTGGGAGTACACTTCTTCTCTAAGCCCGTCTTCATCCAAAACCAGCAGTTGAGGGATGTCCCGTGGAGGCGTGTCGTTGAACCGCTCCCAGAGAACTGCCCAAAGTTCCTCTGCAGTTAACGGGCGAATATCTAAGCCCATTTTATTAGCGAGTAATTGTTCCCATAGCTGGTAGCCATCAGTAAAGGATGCGTAGAGTAGGCGCTCAATCCGAACAAATTGCATCTCGTTGATTTCACCCGTGAACGACTTCCAGGAACGTTCCAGGCGAGACAAAAGTTTTTCAATTGCGTCAGTTGAGCCTGCTATGTCCGGCTCAACTGTATATGTGCAGTATAACCTTAAAGTTTTTGGTTTGCGAATCCCTTGCTTTGTTAATTGTTGGACGCGCGATCGCTCTCCCATCAGAAGATACTGCAATTCTTGGTTAGGAGCAGTTGCAGATAAATTGCGTAGTTCCTGTTGTCTTTTTTCATCTGAAGTAAAAGAGCCAAGATGAATCGTTAAACGTTCTCCTTCGGGTAAATCTTTTAAACCTGATTCAATTGCGTCAAACACTGGGTCAATTTCTTCTGTTCGCAATGTGGCATGAATGCCTTTGCATTCAAACCCAAAGTGAATCATAAAGTTGTTCAATCCCTTTCGCAGTACGTAAGCACCAACTTGCCTACCTTGCAGATTAATTTGCAACATCGACACCAAAGCAAAGGCATCTTCCAGAGGTGAATAACGAACTTTTGTTACCCCGTTGTCAACGGTTGCTTTACCAACTTTTGTTTTTCCTTTAGGAGTCACATTATCACCTCGTTTTTTTAACTTTCTTGGCTTTCTTCGGACCAGTATAATTATTTAATTGCAATATTCGTTGATATGGTACGCGCACTCTTGTCCAAGTAGGAGTCATCACAAACTTAGCTAAGAATCGCCAAGCTTTTGACCCTGTAAGCACCCACCAAGTAGATATTCCCCAAGCAGCCACAGCGCACGTCCAAATCCAATTCAATTTCAACATTCCGTGACATAAACAATAAGAAATGCCAAAAATAATTGTCCAAGGAATAAGTTGGTCTGCAGGAAATGGACCAATATTCGGTTGCTTTCCAAGAGTTGCATTTACAGTGCGAAATTTAGATTTATTCGGCTCCATGCCTAGCCACCAGTACCGCCACCGACAATCAAATTCGCCAGAATATCACCCATTGTTACCGCAATTAGAATAATCATCGGTGTCCGGGCTAAATTCTGCCAATCCTCATCTTGGCGAGCTGCTTGAATGACCTTAACTAAGGAAATTCCTAAGTAAAGTAAGAACAAGCCCCGCAGCACGTTAAAGACCAAAGGAATCGCCTCACCAGCATCTCCAAACTGCCCGCTCATCCAACTTTCTGCATTTTGAAAAAACTGGGCAGAAGCCGGAGTAGCCAAAGCATCTAATAGGAAGAATGCACCCACCAGTGTAAAGAAAACAGTGGCAATTTTATAACGGCGGTTCAATCGAGTCAGCCAATTGAAAAAATGATTGAGTTCGTGTCGCCAGATAATTGCGGCAGTTCCAAAAACTGCGGTACCAAAAGTTGCAAAGCTGACTAAACTTGCACTCAGAATCATGTCCAGTAACATGACTACAGTCGCCCCAATCATCAATGGATAGATGGTGATGGATTGGTGTGAGGAACGATGCTGCGATCGCCTAAGTAAAAAACCAGTTTTTTCAGTTCTAAATGTTCTTGATGACATCGGAAAAACACCTTTCTCTGCAAAAGAGAGCTGACAACAAAGTTTGCTATATCTGTGTTAACCTTTTGTCACCAGAACCCCCATCAAACCATTGTTAGAGGTCAGCAACAGACTTCCAGTCTTTAAATTAAGGTAATTATTAAATAATTCTTAAGGGTTTTGGATAAAAAGCAGCCCTTCCAAGGCTAGATAGCGCTCAAAATCTACGTACCCCGTAACCAAAAAGCTCAAATTTTGTAAATTTTATGATTGCGTTTTTGATTTTCTAGTAAATTTACTAGTAACTTTTGCACTCTATCAACAGATAGAAAAACGATTTCGCGGTGGTTATATTTGCCTCGACATTACCCGACACAGGCACTCAAGACAAACCAAGGAGAGCATAAAAAACGGGCGCTCTTTGATGGCACGTATGTGCGCCGCGAGGCGTAAGATTGGAATGGAAGAACGGTCTAATCCCAGTACTTCCGTAGCTGATAATCCATCTGCTACCAGCAACACACCAACAACTAGTACACCAGAACGCATTGTAGAAGCAACTGGATGGGTGCTTAACGAAAAAAGAAAGGCGAAGGGGAGTATATTGGTAATATAGCTGATTAGAGAGAATCCCAAAAAAACTAGAATTGGCTTGCAAACCAGAATTGTGCACATATTACTAACCTTTGGGCTTTAGCTAGGAGGTTTGAATCTATTTCAATACACGTATGGAACATAATTGATTGAACTGCTCTTGCAACCAAGCGGCGAATAGTTCACTGTTGCATCGCTGACGCATGGCATCATCTAACTGCGCCGGAATCAACTTTTCGGCGTTGCACAATCACCAGCCATTCTCCTAAGCGAGTGGGAGGCATTTGACTTGTGGCTAAGAAAGTAAGATTCGAGTTTGTGACCCCAGGTAGCTTGCTTAAATTTTTCAATTTTTAGCGAGCGCGTGACATAGGTTTGTAGTTCCTGTGTTGTCATGCCATTGCACTCTAGCCAAGTTTGAAGTTCTGTCTCAGAAGTTAGCTGATTTTTACAACAAAACTGCTTATAGGCGCTTTCTGCTTCCTCAGGTGTACAGGTAAAAGGAGCGATCGCCTTATCAATAGTAAGAATTGTTATCACAGCAATTTTGAGATCGCATTCTGACCAAATAAGGAATACAGCAACCACCAAAGCACAAGTTCCTTATCGTTATCACAGCAACTAATTCCTTAACCCGGTTTTTGGTTTCACTGCTACATAAGAGAAAGCGTAACGTTGAATCAGGTATTTATCTTGCTCGTCTAGTAGTGCTTCAAAGGGAATTAGTGTCAACTGTCCGTCGGGTGATAATAGTAGGTGATGTGCATCGCCTAACAGTGGACGGATGGGAGCCATGACTTGCTCATCTAATTTGCGAGCAAGTTGCTTAAGTGATGGGGTAGACTTGTTTATACCAGTAGGACGAACATCAATAATACTGCGATCGCCCTTTTGTTGATTATCACCCTTTTTTGTACCATCTTTTAAAATAGCGTTGTCTTTATCACCAATCGCACTTGGTTTTGCCAACGCTGTTCGCAGATTAGCAACAGACTTGTTAATAGTTGCAGCATCTCCCAAATCAACCCACTTTGGTTCCCCAACAGAACGCAGCACCGCCGCCGCATAACGCGGTTTACCCCATTGTTCACTCGGTTTAGCCTTGGGATTGAACGGTTGATACTGCACAATTTCTACCAAAGCTGCATCTTTGGGTATTTTAGCTTGAATGGCTGCTAGCTCTACTGGCTGGGTGGCGGTGCGGAACTCAGCGCTTTTGGTGCTGATAGCGTCTTCTAGGCGTTCTTTTTCTGCTTCCAGTTGCTGAAATTGAGCTTTATATTCAGTTGGGCTTTGCTTTCCCTGTCCCTTGTATACTAATGCTGATAGCTGCTGATTAACGTTCGACCATTCATCAAATAATTTTTGTGTCTCTGGCTTGTCTGCTAGTTGACTGCGTAGTGTTTGTATGCTGTCGGCAACGGCATCTAGTACAAGCCCTTTGCGGCGCAGCACTGTGGTAAGTGCTAACTTTCGAGAGCGATTTTTTTCGGGGGAGGTGGGGGACAATTAGCCAGGGTTTTAAACATCAATCATCCCAAAGCCCATGAAACTTGGTAGATGCAAGTTCGGTGTAACGAACAGTATGCTGAATATTCTTAT